>PJUF01001175.1_pt1 | contig 14070 bp, 15 predicted proteins | sample 1512191 | NCBI WGS metagenome assembly PJUF01 (sample SAMN08177673, study PRJNA422409) | Feces metagenome, whole genome shotgun sequencing project. | isolation source: Chicken feces (3) enriched on wood chips | host: Gallus gallus | place: USA: Madison | collected 2015-01-15 | reverse complement strand
GTCGGCGTAGGTCAGCATCTCGCCCGACGAACGGCGCGCCAGCAGGCCGCGCGACGAGCCCTGCTCATAGGTCATGGAGACGGCGCCGAAATAGGCGGGCCAGCCGTCGCCGTAGCCGGGATAGAAGGCGTCGAAGGTCTCACGCGTGAAATAGTCCAGCCCGGCCTGATCGAAGCGCCCGGCGGTGTTGCGGCCGAACCGCTCGCGCGCGTCCAGGATCGGCGGATAGATCCAGGGGTTCAGCGGCTGGGCCTCGGGCGGGAAGAAGAAGCTGGAGTCGGTGCCCATCTCGTGGGAATCGACCACCACCTGCGGGCGCCATTCGCGGATGAGGGCCGAGTGGCCCTGCGTCTCCGGCTGGGACTGGATGAACCAGTCGCGGTTCAGGTCGAACAGATTGTGGTTGTAGCGGCCGGACGGCCACGGCTCGGCCCGCTCGGCCGACAGGGGATCGCCGTTGGGCTGCGCGCCCAGACCGGCTTCGAAGCTGTTGATGAAGCGCTCGCGTCCGTCGGGGTTCTGGGTCGGGACGAAGACGACCACGACGTTCTCCAGCCAGCCCTGCGCCTCGGCGTCGAGGCTGTCGGTCAGGCGGCGCGCGGCGATCAGGGCGGCGTCGGCGGGGCTGATCTCATTGCCGTGGACGGAATAGGCCATCCAGACGATGGCGGGGGTGTCGTTGATCAGGGCGCGGGCCTGCTCGGGGCTGGTCTTGCGCGGGTCGGCCAGGGCGTTGGTCGCGGCCTTGATAGCGTCGAGCCGGGCGATGTTGCGCGGCGAGCCGACGGCGGCCCAGAACAGGGGGCGGCCTTCCCACGTCTGGGCGTAGTCGCCCATGACCATGCGGTCGGGATTGGCGGTCCGCAGCGCCTCGAAATAGCGGCGCACGTCGGCCGAGCGGGTGATGCGCTCGCCGCTGTCGTGGCCGACGACGGCCTGAAGCTCGGGCGGGTTCTGCTGAGCCAGGGCGGGCGCGGCGCCCAGGGCCAGGCTGAGCGCCAGCAAGGAACAGGCGGCGCGGCGACGAGACGACATAAGAAAACTCCCCCTACAGATCGAGGACCTTAACCGTGGAGCCGAGGCGAAGGAAGCGGCGCCGCGCCGTCATTTCTTTGGGTTTCGAGCCGGAACGCGATGGAGATCAGGTTGGGGGGCTTGGGTCAGGAAGAGATGGATGGAAAGCGCACGCGCGGCGCAATCGCCGCGAGGCCTTTTCGCCGCCGATAGCAGGTGCGCCCTTATGGCGAATGGGTTGATGTCCTGTGGAGGTCACCAGGCGTCGGGTTCGCGGACCATGTGCACGATGTTGGCGGGGTTCATGATCCAACCGCCGCGAAACGCCTCGCCCAGCGGTTCGATCAGGTCGCAGCGTACGGCGCCGCCGTCCTCCAGCCGTCGCAGGGCGGCGCTGTGGTCCGGGGAGAACAGTTCGAGCCAGACCTCGGCCTGGGTCAGGGTGTCCGAGGCATCGATCCAGAGCTGGTTCGGGCCGAGCTTGAAGCCGATTGCGGGCGCTTTCTCGTCGATGCTCTCTAGTCCGACCACGTCGCGATAGAAGGCGACCACCGCCTGATGCTGGTGGCTAGGCACCTTCATGGCGATGTTGACGCCGCCTTCTATCTTGATGGCCATGGGGAGGTCACTTCCGGTTGTCGCTGGTGGGAAGGGCGCCGCGCAACTCGGAGGGATAGAAGCCCTCGCGCAGGTTGATGCCGTATTCGAGCCAGGCCTTCATCGCCGACAGCATGGCCGCCCAGCCTTCGCAGTTGGCGAAGGAGGCCTTCTTCCCCGCCGCGTCGTCGGCCCATCCGGACTCGGCGATGGTGACGAAGGTCGAGCCGTCGTCCAGCGGCTCGAAATTCATGACGATGCGGGTCTTGAAGGCGGGCTGTCCGTCAGCCGTTTCCGCATCCCAGCGCAGCACGATGCGCTGATCGGGCGTGACCTCCTCGACGTCCACGGGAACGGAGCCCCACCATGTGACGACAGCCCCTGGCGTCAATGGCGCGCTGGCGCCGCCCAGGGTGGTGAAATAGCGGCTCAGCTTGTTCGGGTTGACCACTGCGTCAAACACCTCGTGAGGCGGCTTGGCGATGCGCCCCGAAACCATGAAACCCAAGGACATGTGCGAACCCTTCGTGCTTGCAGGAGCTCAGTTTATGTTATAAAAAAATAACATGTCAAACGAGATAGAAGATGATCGTGTTTTCAAGGCGTTGGCCCATGCTCGTCGTCGGCAGATGCTGGACTGTCTGAAGGAAGGTCCGGTCACCACCGGCGGATTGTGCGAGCGTTTCGACGACATGGACCGCTGCACCGTGATGCAGCATCTGAAGGTGCTGGAAGGCGCAGGCCTGGTGGTGGCGCGAAGGGAGGGGCGCGAGCGGTGGAACCACCTCGACGCCCTGCCGATCAAACGCATTCATGACCGCTGGATCAGCGAATACGCTGGTCACGCCCTGTCTTTGATCGACCGGCTGAAGCACGACTTGGAAGGACGGGCCTGAGGCGATCTGCCTTAACCGGCGACCTGCGCTCGCGCTGCGCCCAACGCCGCCGCCATCAGGCAAGGTCGCCGCGCCGAGGCGTTCAGGCGGCGATGTGATCGTGAAGGCAGGTCCAGCCGCATCAATGCTCGATGCGGCGGCAGATACTTCGTGAATGTCGCTTAGTGGTTTCGAGCCGGCGCTAAGTGATCCTGTCACAAATCAGATAGCGAAGGTCGTTGACAGCCTCATACAGTATGTCGCATACACTGTGTGTCACACACTATGTGGCGGCAGGTGAGGCGGCGCCGTGGATCGGGAACTGTTCGAGACGATGCGGCTGGAGCTGCGGCGCGGGACGCTGGTCCTGGCGGTGCTCGCCTGCCTGCGGACCGAACGCTACGGCTACACCCTGCGTCAGGCGCTGGCGGCGGACGGGCTGGAGATGGAGGAATCCACCCTCTACCCCCTGCTGCGGCGGCTGGAGGGGCAGGGGCTGCTGACCAGCGAATGGCGCGAGGAGGAGAAGCGCAAGAAGCGCTTCTACGTCCTGTCGCCGGGGGGCGAGGCCATGCTGGCCGCCCTGACCGAGGAATGGCGCGGCATCAACGCCTCGCTGGAACGATTGCTCTGAAGGGACGGGAGAGGGCGCGATGGACATCATCGAACGCTATCTGGAGGCCGTGGCGGCGCAACTGCCGACCGAGGACCGCGAGGACATCGTCGCCGAACTGCGCGACCTGATCCTGAGCCGCGTCGAGGCGCGCGAGGAGGAACTGGGCCGGGCGCTGAGCGACGAGGAGAAGGAGGCGATCCTGCACGAGATCGGCCACCCGCTGATCGTCGCCGCCCGCTATCGCAAGGGGCCGGACAGCCTGATCGGGCCGGAGCTGTTCCCCTATTGGCTGTTCGGGGCCAAGGCCGGGCTGATCGTCATTGCGGCGGTGCAGGCGCTGGGGCTGCTGATCAGCGTGCTGGGCGCGCCGGCCGATTTCGGGCGGGCGATCAGCCAGGCCTTCCACGGCTTCTTCTCCGGAGGGCTGACCCTGCTTGGGGCGCTGACCCTGGCCGGGGCGATCATGGAGCATTACGACATCAAGCCGAAGTGGCTGACCAAATGGCGGGTGCGCGACCTGTCGGCCTTCGGCCTGGCCGATCCGGCGAAGTGGGGCGCGTCCCTGGCCGGAACCGAGAGGGCCAAGTCCGAGTGGTTGCCGAAGGGCGCGCGCGTCTGGGGCGTTCGCGCCGAAACGCGGGGCGCGGCCGACGCCCTGTGGTCCCTCATTTTCAGCGGGATCTTTCTGTTGTGGTGGATGGGCGTGATCCGTTTCGACGCGCTGAGCCAGTTCACGCTGCGCAGCGGCGAGGTGGCGGTGGCGGCTGCGCCGATCTGGTCGACGCTTTACGGCGTCATCCTGGCCTTGGTTGCGGCGGGGATGGTCGTGGACGTCGTGACCATAGCGCGAGGTGGCGCGGACCGCGTGACCTGGGCGCTGAGGATTCCTCTGGCGGCGGCGGCGATCTGGCTGGCCTGGCGTCTGTTCGATGCGGGCTGGTGGTTCACGCTGACGCAGGGCGAACAGGTCGCGAAGGTGATGGGCGGGCCCGCCAACCGGATCGGCACAGAGCTGCTACGTGCGTTGCATCTGGAAGGACGCGGGCTGGAGGAAACCGCCGTGACGCTGGGCGCGGTGCTCAGCTGGGTGCTGGTGATCGCCATGGTCGGCTATGGCGTCAGCATTGTGCAGAACCTGTGGCGGATCGCGACGACGCGCGCTCGCTGAACCGACGCGGCGCCGTCATGTCCGAAAACCGCGAGACAGGGCGGCGCGGCGGGCGCATGTTGCGGGCATGGAAAACGCCCGCGACATGCTGGATCAGGAGGCCTGTTACCGGGCCGTCCTGACGCGCGACCCGCGCTTCGACGGGCGCTTCTTCACCTGTGTGAAGTCCACCGGGATCTATTGTCGCCCGGTCTGCCCGGCGCGGACGCCGAAGCGCGAGAACATGCGCTTCGTCATCAGCGCGGCGGCGGCCGAGGAGGCGGGTTTCCGCGCCTGCCTGCGCTGTCGCCCCGAGACGGCGCCTGACATGGGGGCGTGGCGCGGCACCTCCAACACCGTCAGCCGGGCGCTGAACCTGATCGAGGCGGGCGCGCTCGATGAGGGCGACGTCGACGCCCTGGCCGCGCGGCTGGGGGTGGGCGAGCGGCACCTGCGCCGCCTGTTTCGCCAGCACCTGGGCGCCGCCCCGGTCAGCGTGGCCCAGACGCGCCGCGTTCTGCTGGCCAAGGCCCTGATCCACCAGACCGACCTGCCGATGGCTGAGGTGGCCATGGCCTCAGGATTCGGCAGCGTGCGCCGCTTCAACGAGACGTTTCAGGCCCTTTATGGACGGCCGCCGTCGGCGCTGCGGTCGCGGGCCGAGCGGCCATGGGACGCCACGTCGAATGAAGGGGTGCGGCTGAGCCTGCCCTATCGTCCGCCCTATGAGGTCGAGGCCATGCTGGCCGCCCTGAAGGCGGGCGGGGAGGCGGTTGAAAGAGGCGTCTGGCGCCGCGTCCTGACCCCGGCGACGGACGGGGCGACGGGCGAGGTTTCGGCCCGGTTCGAGGCGGGCGACCGGCTGGCGGTGACGGCGGCGCTCGCCGATCTGAAGGCCCTGCCGGGGGTGCTGGCGCGGGTGCGGCGGCTGTTCGATCTGTCGGCCGACCCCGAGGCGATCCGGCGCGATCTGTCGGCAGACCCTGTGCTGGCCCCGCTGGTCGAGGCGCGGCCGGGGCTGCGTCTGCCGGGCGACTGGCGCGATGAGGCGGCCGACATGACCAGCGACCGGCTGGAAGACGAGCGGCTGGCGGGGCGGGCCGAGCAATGGCGGCCCTGGCGGGCCTATGGCGTGCTGCACCTGCGCGAGGCAGGCGTAGACGGCGCGGCGATCATGGAGAACGACGATGAAAAAGACGCAGCCTGAAGCCTTCACCCTGGATCGCATCGCCACGCCGGTCGGCGAGGTGCTGCTGGTCACCGATGCGGACGGCGCCGTGCGCGCCTTCGACTTCATCGACTATGAGGCGCGGATGATGACGCTGCTGGCTCGTCACTATGGCGAGGTGCGGCTGACGCCGGGGCGGGCTCCTGAAGCGGTGCGGGCCGCCGTCGCCGCCTATTTCAACGGCGACGTGACGGCGTTGGACGGCCTCGCCGTGAAGACCGGCGGCACGGACTTCCAGCGCGCGGTCTGGGCGGCGCTGCGGACCATTCCGGCGGGGCAGACCTGGAGCTACGGCCAACTGGCCCATGCCATCGGCAAGCCCGCCGCCGTGCGGGCCGTAGGGCTGGCCAACGGCGCCAATCCGATCGGCGTCATCGTGCCCTGCCACCGGGTCGTCGGGGCCAATGGAACCCTGACCGGCTATGCGGGGGGGCTGGAGCGCAAGCGCTGGCTGCTGGCGCACGAAGCGTCGCAGGACAGCCCCGATGATGGAACGGGACAGGGGGCGTTTGCGCTGGATTGACAGCGCCCTCCCTTTCGGCGCTCATTTCTGGAGTCTGATGATGAACCTGCCCAACGGGGCCCTGGTCGCCGTCGCCGACGGCGAGAAGCTGAGCCTGTTCCGCAACACCGGCCACAACCTCGACATCCAGCTCAAGCCGATGGCGACGCCCGAGATCCCCGAACGCCTGTCCGGCGCGCCGGGCCGCCGCTCCAGCGACGCCAATCCCGACAACGACACCCAGGCCGAGGACGGCTTCGCCATGGGCGTGGCCGAGGCGCTGAACCACATGGCCCTGACCAACAAGATCGAGGCCCTGGCCGTCGTCGCCGCGCCCAAGACCCTGGGCCAGCTGCGCAAGCATTGGCACAAGACGCTGGAAGGGCGCCTGGTTGGCGAGATCCCCAAGGCCCTGGCCGGCCGTCCGGCCGAGGAAATCGCCGAGGCGATCAGCAGGGCGTGAAGCCGGAGCTGCGGCGTTGACATCGGCCCGCCGGGCTTTTCTGGTTCAGGTCATGACGACGCCGCGGCGCAAGGCCCTGATCGATTCACTCTGGTATGTGATCCCGTTGGTGATCGCGGTCGTTCTGAACGCGGTGGTGCGTCCGGTCATGGCCGAGCGTCTAGGCGGCGAGATGATCCGCAGGGGCGCCAGCGTCAGGGGCTCGGATACATGGTGGACGTTCGACGCCGCCACCCGCGCCGCCCATCCATGGCAGACCGGCTTTCTGGAGATGTCGCACGGGACGGTGGCCCTCGTGACCCTGACGGTGATCGCCGTCCTGTTTGTCTGGCGCTGTTTCGCCCGGCCGCGCGCCTAGGCGGCGCCGTCGAGGAACAGGCGGCAGGCCGGGTTGACGGTCTCGTCGGCGTAGGGGTAGCCCAGTTCGTCCAGCGCCTCCGTCAGGGCCGCCGCCTGGTCCGGCGGGACGCTGACCCCCGCCAGCACCCGGCCCGCGTCGTCGCCGTGGTTGCGGTAGTGGAACAGCGTCAGGGCCCAGGCGGGCTGCAGGCTGTTGAGGAAGCGCAGGAAGGCGCCCGGCCGCTCGGGGAATTCGAAGCGTAGCAGCCGCTCGTGCGGCAGGCCGATGGTGCGCCCGCCGACCATGTGGCGCACGTGCAGCTTGGCGGTCTCGTTGTCGCTCATGTCGACGACGGAATAGCCGCCGGCGGTCAGGTGCCTGAGCAGGCTTTCGCGCTCGGCGGGGCCGTCGCGCAGGGCCACGCCGACGAAGATCTGGGCCGTGCCGTCGCCGGACCAGCGGTAGTTGAATTCCGTGATCGAACGGCCGTCGAGACTTTGCAGGAAGCGGTGATAGTCCTCGCGCCGGTCGGGCATGGAGACGGCGAACAGGGCCTCGGCGCCCTCGCCGATCTCGGCCCGCTCGGCGACGTGGCGCAGACGGTCGAAATTGACGTTGGCGCCGGAGTTTATCGCCACCAGCGCCCCCGATCCGGGGTTGCGCGCGGCCCAGGCCTTGAGCCCGGCCAGGGCGACGGCGCCCGACGGCTCGGCCACGGCGCGCACGTCGTCGAAGATGTCCTTCACGGCGGCGCAGATGGCGTCGGTGTCGACCAGCACGATCTCGTCCAGCAGATCGCGGCACAGGCGGAAGGTCTCGTCGCCTGCGCGGCGCACGGCCACCCCGTCGGCGAACAGGCCGACCTGATCCAGATCGACGACGCGCCCGGCCTCGATGGCGCTCTTCATCGTCGGCGCCTCGGCCGGCTCGACGCCGATGAGGCGCGTTTCGGGCCGCAGGAAGCGGACGATGGCCGCCACGCCCGCCGCCAGCCCCCCGCCGCCGATGGGGATGAAGACGGCGTCGATCGGATCGGGGTGCTGGCGCAGGATCTCCAGCCCGACCGTGCCCTGACCGGCGATGACGTCGGGGTCGTCGAACGGATGGACGAAGGCGGCGCCGGTCTGCGTCTCGAGCGCGCGGGCGTGGGCGTAGGCGTCGTCGAAGCTTTCGCCGTGCAGCACCACCTGGCCGCCCAGACCCTGAACCGCCGCCACCTTGATGCCGGGCGTGGTGGTCGGCATGACGATGGTCGCCGCCGCGCCGCGCCTGGCTGCCGCCAGCGCCACCCCCTGCGCGTGATTGCCCGCCGAGGCGCAGATGACCCCGCGCGCCAGTTCGGCCTGACTGAGCGCAGCGATCCGGTTGTAGGCGCCGCGGATCTTGAACGAGAAGACCGGCTGCTGATCCTCGCGCTTCAGCAGGGCCGGGCGGCCGATGCGGGCCGACAGCCGCTTCAGCGGATCGAGCGGAGTCTCCTCGGCCACGTCATAGACGCGGGCGGTCAGGATGCGGCGGACGGTGTCTTGCACGATGATCTCGGTCAGGCGGCTCAGGGGAGGATGAAGCGTGTCCCGGTCTAGGCGATGCTGCGGCGCATGAGAATGAAAATTGCGCGCCTGTCCTTCTCCCCTTGCGGGAGAAGGTGGCGACCGAAGGTCGTCGGATGAGGGGTTTCGCAACCTGTCCGAGCGGGTCTTGCCCCAATGGAAGACGCGGAGAGACCCCTCATCCGTCTCGCTGCGCGAGCCACCTTCTCCCGCAAGGGGAGAAGGAAGGTTGGGTCTTGCGATGTAACCCGTAGGTGATATGTAACCTGTAGGTGTCATGTGAGGGGCGGATGAGCGACGAACTCGAAAGAGCGAAGGCGAACGAGCGACGTCGGGTGCGGCGGCTGCAGATGAGCGCGGCTCTGGGCGGCGTGGGCCTCACGGCGGCCTTCTGCGGTGTCCTGATGGTCAAGCGTAGCGAAGGCCGGGCAGTGATCGCCGGGGGTGTCCTCGGCTTGCTGGGCCTTTGCGCGCTCGTCGTTTCCATGGTGCTCGGAATGTTGAACGGACCGGATTCCGACACCATCCGGGTGCAGCGCGCCAAAGGGGGCTATCGCGACAGCGTTCAGAAGAAGCGCGCCGTGTCGATGGCGATCATGCCGTTGACGTCGCTCATTCTTGTTTATCTGGGCACAAGGTCAGCCTGGGTCATCGCCGGAGGGCAAGGGAATTGGGACGATTGGAAAATGGCCGCATTGTCGCCCGTCGTTTCCGGCGTGCTGCTGATGATGGTCACGGGTTTCGATATTCGTGGCGACAGGAGATTGAAGCGACTGCTGGAAGACGAACTCACCCTGTCGTTCAGGCGTTCGGCGCTGAACGCAGCCTTGGGCGTGGCGCTGGCGGGGATGGTGGTCGTCTTCGCCCTCGGCTTGTGGAAGCCGCAGGCGGCGGTGGCGGCCATGCCCGGGTTGATGTTCGTCACGGCCTCGGCGGCGGGGCTGCGTTACTGGCAGTTGGACCGGCGGGCTGCCGGTGGCTGATCCGCGTCTGGTCGTGAAGCTGAAGGCCGTCCGCACGGCGGCGGGTCTGACACAGCAGGAACTGGCCGACCGGGCCGGGCTGTCGCGCAAGACGGTGAACACGGTTGAGAACGGAGTCTTCACCCCTTCGGTGCTGGTGGCCCTGACGCTGGCGCAGGCGCTGGGCGTGCCGCTGGACGCCCTGTTCACCCTCGACGATTGAGGCGATTTCCCTTGCGCCGGGTGCGGAAGAGCCTACATTGTTCCTGCTTATGCTAGGTTTGAGCATAAGTCGGGGCCGCGCAGACGGCCGATAGGGAGTAGGGACGATGGCGGACGGCGCTTTCGGTCTGTCGAAGGAACTGGCGGAAGAGACCGCCCCGGTGTGGGAGAAGGTCAAGGACCACGTCACCCCGCTGGAATGGCCCGAACAGGCCCGGCTGATCAGCGAGATCAACCGGCTGAAGCGCGAGCGCGACGCGGTCATCCTGGCCCACAACTACATGACGCCCGAGATCTTTCACGGGGTCGGCGACTATGTCGGCGACAGCCTGGGGCTGGCCAAGGAGGCCGCCAAGTCCAAGGCCAGGGTGATCGTTCAGGCGGGCGTTCACTTCATGGCCGAGACGTCCAAGATCCTGTCGCCTGAGAAGAAGGTGCTGATCCCCGACCTGCGCGCGGGCTGTTCGCTGGCGTCCTCGATCACGGGGGCGGACGTGCGGCTGATCAAGGAGCGGCATCCGGGCCTGCCGGTCGTCACCTATGTGAACACAACGGCCGATGTGAAGGCCGAGACGGACATCTGCTGCACCAGCGCCAACGCCGTTCAGGTCGTCGAATGGGCGGCCAAGGAATGGGGCGTCGACAAGGTCATCCTGATCCCCGACGAATATCTGGCGCGCAACGTCGCGGCGCAGACGACGGTGGGCATCATCGCCTGGGCGGGCCACTGCGAGGTGCACAAGCGCTTCACCACGCAGGACATCGCCGACATGCGCGACGCCTGGCCGGACGCCGAGGTGCTGGCTCACCCTGAATGCCCTGAAGAGATCCTGCGCGCGGCCGACTTCGCCGGTTCGACCGCCGCCATGACAGAGTATGTCGAGAAGCGCCGACCCAAGCGGGTGGTGCTGATCACCGAATGCTCGATGGCCTCCAACATCAAGGGGGACGTGCCCGAGGTGGAGTTCGTCGGCCCGTGCAACCTGTGCCCGCACATGAAGCGCATCACGCTGGAGAACATCCGCGACTGCCTGCTGCACATGCAGTTCGAGGTGACGGTGCCGGACGAGATGCTGGAGAGGGCGGCCCTGGCGGTGCAGCGGATGATCGACCTGCCGCCGCCGTCGAAGCCGGCGCGCTATGACCTGGTCAAGGCGCGGCATCATGTCGATGTGGAGCTGATCTGACGGCCCTGCGGCGACGCGGCCCGTTGCGGGTCTGTCGCCGCGCGCCCAGTTCGAATCCATGAGCGACACAGACAACACCCTTCCCCCCGGCGGCCGCAGGCCCGGACCCTGGGACCCGCGTCCGGAAGAGGCGGCCCCTGCGCCCGCGCGCGAGACGCCGCGCTACAGCGCGCGTCATGAAGCGCCGCAGGAGGACAAGGGGCAGCACCCGGTCTGGGCGGTGGTCTCGACCCTGCTGATGGCGGGCTTCCTGTGGTTCCTGACCGGTAGCTGGGTCGTGGCGGGGGCCGTTCTGTTCGGCCTGTTCGTGCACGAGTACGGCCATGTGCTGGCGATGAACCGGGTCGGCATGGGCCCGGCGCGCATCTACATCATCCCCTTCCTGGGCGGGCTGGCGAAGGGCCAGCGCGAGCCGAAGAGCGAGTGGCACGGGGTGCTGGTGTCGCTGGCGGGACCGGCGTTCGGCCTGCTGGCCATGATCCCCTTCGTGGCGGCGGGCCTGGCGCTGAAGGCGCCGGAGTGGCTGATGGGCGCCTTCTTCATCGCCATGATCAATCTGCTGAACCTGCTGCCTGCGCCGCCGCTGGACGGCTCCAAGGCGTTGGGGCCGGTGCTGACGCGGGTGCATCCGCGGCTGGAGCAGGTCGCCCTGCTGGTCGTCGGCGGTCTGGCCGTGTGGTGGGGACTGTCGACGGGGCGGCTGATCCTCGCCGTCTTTCTGGGCCTGGCGGTGTTCGGCCATCTGAAGCGCGGCGTCTGGCGCGCGGCGTGGGGGCGGCTGAGCTGGCCCGAGGCGGGGCGCAGCCTGGCCCTCTACCTGCTGACGGCCGTGGTCTGCGCGGCGGCGGCGATCGCCGCCTTGCTGCCGCTGACGGGCGGAGCGGTCGAGCCGGCCTTCGAGATGGGGCTGCGGTTCTTCGGCGTGGGGGCCCGTTAGGGCGATGGCGCGCATGCGGCATGATGGGCCTCTGATCATCGGCGGCGGGCTGGCGGGTCTGTCGGCGGCGCTGGAGGCGGCCGAGGCGCTGGGGTCGGACGGCAAGGTGCTGGTGGTGACGCCCGAGCCCTTGCTGAACGCCTGCTCTTCGGCGTGGGCGCAGGGCGGGATGGCGGCGGCCCTGTCGCCGCAGGACAGCGCGGCCCTGCACGCCAAGGATACCGAAGGCGCGGGCGCCGGTCTGGTCGAGGCCGAGGCGGCGCGCGCCCTGACGACGCGGGGGCGTGAGACGGTCGAGTGGCTGGCGGCGCTGGGCGCGCCCTTCGATCGCGACGACGACGGCGGTTTCTCGGTCAGCCTGGAGGCGGCGCACAGCCTGCCGCGCGTGGCGCGGGTGGGCGGCGACGGCGCGGGGCGGGCCATACTGTCGGCCGTGGTCGCCGCCGCGCGGGCGACGAAGGCCATTGAAATCTGGGAAGACGGGCGGCTGCGCGGCCTGATCCGCGACGTCGACGGCCGGGTGCGCGGCGCGGTGATCGAGCGGCGCGGGGGCCAAGGCAAGGCGCGTCTGGACGAGGTGTTCGCCCCCGCCGTGGTTCTGGCCACCGGCGGCGTCGGCGGCCTGTTCGAGGCGACCACCAACCCATCCGCCCTGCGCGGCGAGGGGCTGGCGCTAGCCTATCAGGCCGGGGCCGAGATTCTGGACCCCGAGTTCGTGCAGTTCCACCCGACGGCGATCGACGTGGGATTGGACCCGGCGCCGCTGGCGACCGAGGCCCTGCGCGGCGAGGGGGCGCGGCTGGTCGATGGCGGCGGCGCCTTCCTGCTGGGCGATCATCCCGACGCCGATCTGGCGCCGCGGGATATCGTGGCGCGGGCGGTGCACGCGGCGCGGGTCGAGGGGCGCGGCGCCTTCCTCGATGCGACGAAGGCGGTGGGCGAGGCCTTTCCGCATGAGTTTCCGGCCGTCTTCGCCGCCTGCATGAGGGCGGGGCTGGACCCGCGCGTCAGCCCGATTCCGGTGGCGGCGGCGGCCCATTATCACATGGGCGGCATCGTCGCCGACGACGAGGGGCGCACGACCGTCCCCGGCCTGTTCGCCATCGGCGAGTGCGCGGCGACGGGGGTGCATGGGGCCAACCGGCTGGCGTCCAACTCCCTGCTGGAGGCGGGCGCCTTCGGGCGGCGCGCGGGCCGGGCGGCGGCGGCCGAGGTCCAGCCCGAGCGGCGGCCGCTGGCGGCGGTGCAGGCGATGGCGGATTTGCCGCCCGAGGCGCTGGCGACCTTGCGCGTGGCCATGACGCGCCATGCGGGCGTGGTGCGGGACGAAGGCGGGCTGACGGCGCTGCTGGCCCTGATCGACGACCTGGCGAAGGCGCATCCGACGGCGGCGTGCCTGACGGCGGCGCGGCTGGTCGCCGAGGGGGCGCTGAACCGGCGCGAGAGCCGGGGCGGCCACTATCGCCGCGACTTCCCCGACAGCCTGCCGAGGGCGGAGCACACCCGGATGCGCGCAGCGATGGCGCCTGCACCTGCACGCGACGAAGAGGCCGAGGCGGCGACGCTCGCCGCCCTGGCGGCCGTGATCTGAATGATGAAGGACGTTTCCGTGACCCGAACCCTGCCGGACCTGCTGATCGAGCCCGTGGTGCGCATGGCGCTGGCCGAGGATCTGGGGCGCACGGGCGATGTGACGGCGCAGGCCTGCATCCCCGAGGACGCCCGCTTCAGCGCCGTCTTCTGCGCGCGTCAGGCCGGGGTGATGGCGGGCGGGGCGGTGGTGCGGATCGCGGTCCACGCGCTGGACCCCCAGGCGACGGTGACGGTGAAGGTCGCCGACGGCGAGGCGTTCGAGGCCGGAGCCGTGCTGATCGCGGTCGAGGCGAACGCCCGCGCCCTGCTGTCGGCCGAGCGGACGGCGCTGAACCTGCTGGGCCGGATGTGCGGGATCGCGACCCTGACGCGGACCTATGTGCAGGCGGTGTCGGCGACCCATGCGCGCATCGCTGACACCCGCAAGACCACGCCGGGGCTACGGGCGCTGGAGAAGCACGCGGTCGCCTGCGGCGGCGGGCTGAACCATCGCTTCGGGCTGGATGACGCCATCCTGATCAAGGACAACCACGTCGCCGTCTGCGGCGGGGCGGGCGAGGCGGTGCGCCGTGCCAGGGCCTTCGCCCCCCACCTGATGAAGGTCGAGGTCGAAGTCGACGGCCTGGATCAACTGGACGAGGTGCTGCCCGAGCGGCCGGACGTCGTCATGCTGGACAACTTCAGCCTGGACGACATGACCGAGGCGGTGCGGCGGGTGCGGGACAGCGCCTTTGGATCGGTGGTGCTGGAGGCGTCGGGCGGGGTGAACCTGACCACGGTCGCAGGCATCGCCGCGACAGGCGTGGACGTCATCTCCGTGGGCGCCCTGACCCATTC
>PJUF01001171.1_pt1 | contig 14116 bp, 9 predicted proteins | sample 1512191 | NCBI WGS metagenome assembly PJUF01 (sample SAMN08177673, study PRJNA422409) | Feces metagenome, whole genome shotgun sequencing project. | isolation source: Chicken feces (3) enriched on wood chips | host: Gallus gallus | place: USA: Madison | collected 2015-01-15 | reverse complement strand
AGATCATGCTACGGCAAGTTCTACCTTACGTATTACGGTTACTCCGGTTAACGATGCGCCAACAGGAAGCTCAACTCCTTCTGCAATAACAACACCAGAAGACACGCCTGCCAATGGTACTATTGTGGCTACAGATCCTGATGGTGATCCGTTAACTTATGTGGTAACCACACCGCCAACAAATGGGACGGTTACTATAAACCCTGATGGAACATATACTTACACGCCTAATCCAGATTTCCATGGGTCAGATCCTTTTACCGTAACTGTTAGTGACGGAAACGGAGGTAATGTAACCATCAATGTTCCGGTAACAGTAAATCCGGTAAACGATAATCCGGTTGCTAGTTCAACACCAATAGTTACTCCGGAAGACACTCCTAAAGATGGTAAAGTAACTGCAACGGATGTAGATGGCGACAACCTTACTTATACGGTTACTACGCCACCAACAAACGGAACGGTAGTTATCCATCCTGATGGAACATATACCTACACACCTCATCCAGATTTCCATGGATCAGATCCGTTTACTGTAACAGTAAGTGATGGTAAAGGCGGTACAGCTATAGTAAACATCCCTGTTACTGTAACTTCAGTAAATGATATTCCGGTAGCAACAGATGATGTTAAAACTGTTAATGAAGATAGCGGCCCGGTAACAGGCAACTTGCTAACCAATGATAGTGATGCAGATGGTGACCCTATCACAGTAACAGGTTACACCATTGCAGGTATTACAGGTACACCAACACTGGGTACGCCATTTGTAATACCGAATGTGGGTACAATTACTGTAAACCCTAACGGCACTTATACTTTTGTACCGCAACCTAACTATCATGGTGTTGTACCTGAAATTACTTACAACATTAGTGATGGAAATGGCGGCACCGCTACAGCTAAGCTTAAAATAGAAATCACTTCTGTAAACGATGCCCCGGTGGCAATTGACAACATTGTAACCATGTTAGAAGAAGCCGAATTACGTGGAAACATCTTACTAAATGATTACGATGTAGATGGCGATGCACTTACCGTAGTATCTTATGTAGTTGCAGGAGCAACCGGTACCCCTATAATTGGGCAGCCATTTACCATGGAAGGAGTTGGTACTACAACAATCTATGCCAATGGCGATGCCGTATTTACTCCTGTAAAAGATTACCACGGTACTGCACCAATTTTAACCTATACCATTAGCGATGGACAAGGGGGCACAGCTACGGCAAGGGTTATTATTACCATCACTCCAGTTAACGATATACCAACCGCTGTAGATGATGTAAACCAAACCAATGAAGACACGCCGTTAGTTGTAAATGCTACAGATGGGCTATTGAAAAATGACAATGATGTAGATGGCGATGTACTCACCATAAGTGGTTTCACTATAGATGGTATTACTGGAATAAAACAACCGAACAGTAGCTTCATCATACCTGATGTGGGCACAATCCGTATCAATACCGATGGTAGTTATACATTTACACCGGTTACAAATTTCAACGGCACAGTTCCTGAAATTACTTATACCGTAAGTGACGGAAACGGTGGTACATCAACAGCAAAACTAAAAATTGCAGTTACTTCTGTAAACGACGCTCCGGTAGCCGAAAACGATAATATTACTACCAACGTTAACCAAGCAGTAATTATAGAAATACTGGCTAACGATACCGATGTTGATGATGGTTTGGATATTACTTCAATCACCATCACACAACAACCTACTAATGGAACAATAGGTATTGACGCTATTAGCGGAAAAGTTACTTATACACCAAACGCAGGATACTATGGTACAGATAGCTTTAAATATACTGTTAAAGATAAAACCGGTGATGTTTCTAACGAAGCAAGCGTAACCATAGAGGTAATAGACATTCCGAAGATTGGACTGGCTAAAGCAGTTATTGCTACCGAAAAAATGGTTAACGGCTCTTACGACATTACGTACAGATTTACTTTGGTTAACTACGGATTGCTACCGGTTAGCAACATAAGCGTAACCGATAATCTGAGTGTAACGTTTAACGGCGACCGATTTAACGTAAAAGACATCAAATCAAACGGTACTTTAAGTGTAAATAATGATTATAACGGAGCAACCATAACAAACATGCTTGCAGCAGGCAATACACTTGCAGCCGGCAGCACAGAATCTTTTGAGATGACTGTAAACGTAAGCCTGGGAAGCAGCAATGGCAGCTATGCAAATAGTGCCACCGCATCAGCGGTAAATCCGAAAGGAGAAACCACTACGGATCAATCCACCAATGGCGAGAACCCTGCTCCAAATAATGATGGCGATGTAACTCCGCAAGAAACCACCACTGTTAATCTGCAAAAACCTAAGGAATTTATTCCGGGTGGTTTCTCTCCAAACAGTGATGGTGTTAACGACAAGTTCGTCATCGAAAACACAGAAGGCAGACAAATATCACTGGAGGTGTTTAACCGCTGGGGCAACCGCGTATATAGAAGCACCAACTATAAAAACGATTGGGATGGAAAATGTAATGAAGGTATCTTCTTAGGAGAAGATCTACCGGAAGGCACTTATTTCTACATCGTAATTTTAGATGGACAAGAAAGGTTTGTTGGTAGCATCTCATTAAAACGTTAAGAAATGAAAAAATATATTGTATCAATTTTCGCATTTTCATTATTCTTTGCTACAGCAAGTGCACAGCAGGAAGCAATGTATTCTCAATATATGTTCAATTCACTGGCAATAAATCCGGCCTATGCCGGAAGCCGGAATATCACCTCTGCCACTGCATTGGCTCGCAATCAGTGGATCGGGGTTGATGGGGCGCCAAAAACATTGACATTAACCATCGACGCTCCTATAAATGAGAAAAAAATAGGTTTAGGCTTACAGGTATTTACCGACAAAATAGGCGTAACACAAACAACCGGAGCTATTGCAAGCTATGCTTACCGCATAAGAATGCTAAGAAAAGGAACCTTATCTTTTGGTTTGCAGGGCGGATACAGCCAGTACAGCGCTTTATTAAGTACCGTCCCGTTAAATACAGGAAGCCAAACAGATGTTGCTTTCATCGGAGATGTTAACAAAGGATTGCTAAATTTAGGAGCCGGTGTTTATTACAATTCCGACCGCTTTTACATCGGTTTGTCTGCTCCTCAAATATTGAATAACAAACTCGATAATTTTGATGTTAAAGTAGACAATGTTTATTCGGGTAGAGCAATGCACCTTTTCCTCGCAACAGGTTATGTAATCCCTTTAAATTATGATCTAGACCTTAAAACGTCTACCCTTATTAAAGGAGTTAAAGGAGCACCGCTACAGGCCGACCTAAATGCCAATCTTTGGATAAAAAACACCATAGCTTTTGGTTTACAGTACCGTACAAGTGCAGATATTGGCGCCATGATAGAACTTCAGGCATCTCCTCAAATCAGGTTAGGCTATGCCTATGACAGAAGCACCACGAAATTAGTGGAGTTTAACTCGGGTAGCCACGAAATCATGCTGAGATACGAGTTTGGCTATGATAAAGGAAAAATAGTTTCACCAAGATTTTTTTAACACCAAAACCAATGAAATACAACTTTAAAAATTTACTGATTGTTTTGGGGTTAAGTTTTATCTCCATCACAGCAAGTGCACAAACAGAAAAAAGTTCTGCTTTATTAAAAAGAGCTCAAAAAGAATATAACGACCTTAGGTATGCTTACGCCATCCCGATTCTTGAGAGTGCTCTTAAACAGGATGACAATAATACTCATGCACTGGCACTACTGGCAAGTGCTTACCAGAAAACCAGAAATTACGAACAGGCTTATATAAGCTATTCAAAGCTGGTTAAACACCAAGCCCTGCAGCCGGAGTGGATACTTGGTTATGCCGAAGTATTATCCAATCAGAAAAAATATCAGGAATCTGAAAACTGGTACAATAAATACTTAAAACTGGTTCAGAATGATAAAAGGGCTGGTGCTTTTGCTAATATCAACGCTAACGTAGCCGGTTTTATGCAAAATAGAAAACGCTGGGATATTCAGTATCTTAATATCAACACCAACTTGTCTGAATATGCCCCGCTGTTCTACAATAACAGTTTAGTGTTTGTAAGTAACAGAACAACAGATAAAATTACTAAAAAGGTTTTTAGCTGGGATTATACTCCCTTCTCCGACCTCTATCAGGTAAATGATCTTACAAAAATTAAAGGTGTAAATGTAGATAGTATTTTGCAAGCCGCAAGAGATTTGAAAACTGTAAAGCCCAGAACAATAAATGATGATGACACACCTAAAACAAGTAATGATAATACCACATTTGTTGACAGCTATAACTATATAACAGATACAATAGGAAGAGCTTTATCTGGCAATGATATTGTTGCGCCGCTTATTAAGAAAGTAAATACAAAATATCATGAAGGTCCCGCTGCCGCACTACCAAACGGAGGCTTGATGTTTACCAGAAATAACTTTTTTAACGGAAAAACTTCCAGAAGCACAGACAAAGTCATCAAGCTAAAAATATTTGAATCTAAGAATGCAAATTTTGAGAAAATAGAGCCATTTGCTTATAATAATGATGAGTATTCTGTGGGACACCCTGCACTAAACAAAGCAGGAACTGTTTTAATTTTCTCCTCAGACATGCCGGGCGGATTTGGCGGAACAGATTTGTATTATTGCACCAGACCCAATATTAAGGAAGCATGGAGCAAGCCTGTAAACATGGGAAGCATTATAAATACAGAAGGAGATGAAATGTTCCCAACTATTTATAAAGATACAACTCTATTCTTCTCTTCTACCGGACACGCCGGACTGGGGGGGTTAGATATTTTTGAAGTAGCGATTAACAGTGTAGAGGTAAAAGGCATTCCCATAAATCTGGGTGCACCTATAAACTCTTCTTTGGATGATTTTTCGTTAATCAGAGACGAGAATGGCCTTAGCGGTTTCTTTTCGTCTAACAGAAGAGGAAACGACGATATTTACAGCTTTAAATACAAACCTGTTCGTATAGAATTAAAAGGTGTTTTGGTAGATAGCAAAACCAATAAACCAATTGCTAACTCTAACATAGAATTAACGCACAATGGTTCAAAAATCACCTTAACAACAGACGCTTTGGGCAATTACAATTATATATTGCCAGAAAACGGTTCTTTCCAGCTTGCATCAACAGTTACTGGTTATGAAACGTTTACTACCGCGTTAAATACTCATAATATTTCTAGCGACACTGTAATTACCCGAAATATAGGATTAAATAGCCTAAACGATGAGATTCCTTGCAGCCGGATTTATAACATAACAAGCAAGTTCATTATTTATTATGATCTGGATAAATCAGACATCAGAAATGATGCTGTACCAACTTTAAAAGAAGTTATTGCTTTCTTAAAGCAAAACCCAGATTTGGAAGTAGTCGCATCCAGCTATACAGATTCCAGAGGATCTGTAGAATATAATATAAAATTATCTCAACGCAGATCTAAAGCGGCAGAAAATTACCTCATTAAACACGGAATAAAAGCCAGCAGAATAAAATCATCTTTCCATGGCAAGGCTAATTTAGTAAATCACTGCGCCGATAATGTAGATTGTCCTGAATCATTACAACAACTGAACCGGAGAACTCAGTTTATACTGCTTTACAAAGGCCGTAATATTGATGAATTAAACTGTAAAACACTTTCAGACATAAAAGAATAGTAAAATTACCCTTTCCTAATTTGGGAAGGGTAAATAAAAAAGAGGTTATCCTATTTTACAGAATAACCTCTTTTTTTTAGTCTTTTATCTACAATTAAACAATAAAATTCCAGCCAAATTCGTCTTTAATTCTTCCGTATTTTAAATCGTTTAGATAGTTCAAAACCTTATTAGAGAATTCTCTTGTTTCTACCGGTGGCAACTCATAAAGTTTTCCTTCGTGTCCAATTACAGATATTGGAGTTATAGTTGCCGCAGTTCCGGCTGCAAAAGCTTCGGTTACGGCACCAGATTCAATGCCTTTCAACAACTCTTCTACAGATACTTTGCGCTGCTCGGTTTTGTAGCCCCAATGGTCTGCAACTTCCATAATGGTTCTACGCGTTACGCCATGTAAAATAGTATCGCCATGTGGCGTAATAATGGTATCGCCTATTCTAAAAATTAAATTGGCAGTTCCGGCCTCTTCAATATATTTATGCTCCTTGGCGTCTGTCCAGATTAATTGATCAAAACCTTCTTTATTTGCCAGGCTGGTTGGATATAGCGATAAAGCATAATTCCCGGCGTTTTTAGAGAAACCGACCCCTCCTTCTGCAGCTCTTGTATAATGCGTTTCTACTTTTAGTTTTAAAGCTTTATTATAATATGAGCCAACCGGACAGGTGATAATCATAAATTTATAGGAAATAGACGGATGTACACCTAAAGCCACTTCTGTAGCAAACATAAACGGACGGATGTACAATGATGTTCCGTCTGCAGACGGGATCCAGCCTCTGTCTAAATCCAGCAGTCTTTTTAAACCGCCTATAAAAATATCTTCAGGAATTTCTGGCATTTCCAGACGAGAAGCGGACTTATTAAACCTCTCCAAGTTTCTATCCGGCCTGAAAACGCTTACCGTACCGTCTTCAAATTTATACGCTTTAATCCCTTCAAAAATTGCTTGCCCATAATGGAAAACCGAAGTAGCGGGATCAAAACTTAAATTGCCGTAAGGGACTATTTCGCAGCTTTGCCACTTGCCATCAGCATAATCTGCTACCAGCATATGGTCTGAAAAGTATTTCCCAAAAGACAAATTTTCAAAGTCTACAGATGATAAACGCGATTCTTTTACCTGCGTTATCTTAATATCTAGCGTCTCTATCATGGCCTAAAATTCAAGAATATAGAAGGCAAAAATAGCAACATTTAGCTAATTAAGAAGCTGATTATATTGGATTTTTGAAAAAATGTGATAAAACAAGCCAAAGCCCAATCGTTTACCTTGGTATGCAGATACGGCTAACCCATTAATTCTTTCATCAATTTATTAAAAGCCTCCTTCAATTCTGCCAGCTCCTCCTCTACTTTGGAGAGGCGCTGCTCCAGTTCGCCAACGTTTCTTCGGGCAGGTTCTTCCGCATGGCCGTCCTCTTCTACAAGTGGCTCTCCGCCAAGTAAATGAGCATATCTGGCTTCTTTTTGTCCGGCTCTTTTTGGTAATTGCACTAAGTAAGGATATTCTGCAGTGGCCAACTTTTCCAGCGTTTGCTGAACTTCTTCTATAGATTCAAACTCATACAATCTGCCAGAATTGGTATTTAATTCGCCGGGCGTTTGCGGACCTCTCAATAGAAGCAAACAGATAATAGCTAAATCTGCGGGAACCACTGGGTAGTGGATGGCAAAATTGTGCTTATACTTTATTACTCGGCTGCCTCCTCCGGTTACAGTAGATATCAAACCTTTCTTTTTTAGAGTATCTAATGTTAGTACTACCGTTTCATCATCATAATCTACCACCGGTTTTCTGGATGATTTCTGGTTGCAGGCTGCCGTTAAAGCATTTAAAGTCATCGGATAATAATCAGGCGTAGTTCTGCTTTTCTCTATTAAACAGCCTAAAACTCTTTGTTCTTCGGGGTTTAAAACAGGTAATGGCTTTACTTCTTCAGACATTGCTATTTAAGATTTAGATGTACAATTTCAGATTATTTGTATGGCAATTATTAACCACAAAGTACGCAAAGTTTTCTAAAGCCCGAAGATAGAAATTCTATGTCTGAAACCTTATCTCAATACCCTATACGCACTACTAAATACTCAAAAAATCAATACAGAACTCTAAACTTTATGGTGTTTTCTATTTTCTTAAGCTCTTTAATAACAGCTTTATCGTACTGTGTATTCACATCTGTAATTACATAACCAATCTGCGGATTAGTCATTAAAAACTGTGCAACGATATTGATTTTATGCTGAGCCATAACCTTTGTAATCTCAGACATAATTCCTGGTACATTTTTATGGATATGGATGAGCCTGTGAGAACTGTCTATTTTAGGCAGTTGCAGATTAGGGAAGTTTGCACTTTTGTACGTCGTCCCAGAGTTAATAAAATCTGCCACTCTTTTAGCTACTATTTTTTTATTAGCTGAGGCTGATTTTGCACTCTCGAAAACCACTATACCCATTTCTGTACATACATCCAGATTTATTTTTCCTTCTGTACCGCCAAAATATCCAATGGTTTTTAGTTTTACCGCCTGACGTAAAGTTGCATCTGAAACAGTTTCGCCATCTGCCAGTAACAACATGCCTACGTCTTTAATATATTTTTCTTCAAAAGTTTCTTTATGCCTGATGGAAAACCCATCGGCTTTTAAGAAATCTATTGCTTTCTGCGGAACGTCGCCTACCAATAAACATAAAATTCTGTTTTTTGGATAAGAAATAGCTCTGGGCAATTGGTTTACGTATAAAAACTCATCGAAACTTGGCGTAACATGGTCGGCTTTTTCTGCTACAGCCTTACGTTCTATATTTTCTGTGTAAGCGAAAAACTTCTTAATTAAGCCAGATTCTTTTAATTGGAAGTCTGAGTGGCCATCGCCTATTCCGTAAATCTCTCCTTCTAAAGCCAGATTTTTGAGCAATTTCACTTTCCCTCCTTCTTCAGACAGCGGGTTAGCTCGGTCGTATCCAATGATTTTACCTTTTTCATCAAACACAAAAGTATTGGCGTAGATATTTTCTTTTTTAATACCGTAAGGTCTTACTACCGGAGTAATAAATTCCTTGAATCCGCCAGAAACAATTAAAACTTCATCAGAACGGTCTGTAAAGAACTTTTTATTTCTTGAAAAAGAAGAAGAAACTTTGGTTTTAAGATGCTTCACTAATTCTTTTAAATCGTCTTTAGTGGCTTCTAGTAATTTAACCCTACCCTCTAAACTTTCTGAAAAGGAAAGCTTACCTTCCATCGCCAGATTGGTAAAGTCTTCTATCTTTTTATAAATATTTTCTCTATCCGGATGATTTTTTAGAGATATTCTTGCTAACTCATCTAAAGCTTCTACCTGCGTAAAAGTGCTATCGAAATCTATGACAAAGTACTGATTCAAAACGTAATATTTTTAGGCGCAAAGTTGCACAAAATGATTTAATAAACGAAGAGATTTCTGACTTAGAAAAAAGCTTATAATTCTCTCAGACTCCTTACTGTTCTTTCTATACTTTCTTTTACCGGCATAAAATCTACACTTAATGCACTAACAATCTTTTGATTACTATACACTGTTTTATTAAAGGCAGACTTTACCACATCTTTTGTAATACCTTGCCCGTTTTCTATAAATAATTTACCAATGGTGCTCATATTTGCAATAAGCATCAGCATAAATTTAGGCAGGTTTTTAGTGGGAGGCGCTATACCATAAGCCCTTGCTATTTCTGTAAAAAACTCCTGGTATGTATAATTTTCGGCATTAATTAAAAAACGCTCGCCAGAAATTTCAGACTCCATTAAAGCTATCATAGATTTAGCAACATCCGCCACATCTACCAATCCTATATTTCCCGAAGTATAATATTTTAGCCCGTTGGCAACAAGTTTAAAAATTTGTCCGCTACCGTTTTCGCCCACATTTTCGCCAATAATTACAGATGGATTAACAATTACGGCATCTAAACCTTCGTTAATTCCACGCCAAACTTCCATCTCGCCCCGGTATTTAGAGATGGCGTAAATCCCGTTTTTATCGTATGCATCCCAAAAGTTTTTCTCGGTCACTTTTTCTCCGGGCTTTGCATTGCCCAGTGCAGCCACAGAACTTACATGCAGTAAACGAATGCCTTTCTCTAAACAAAGATTAACAATATTAGCGGTCCCCTCCACATTTACGGCATTCATTAATCTTTCTTCTTTTTTCGAGAAAGAAATTTTAGCCGCACAATGGTATACTTTAGTAACTCCGGAAAACGCATCTTCCAGATCAGAAAAATCCAGAATATCGGCATCAACCCACTCTATAGCAGTATTGTTTTGTAGTATTTCAGGAATTTTAGAGTCCCCTCTTTTAATACATCTCAACTGTATACCGGCCTGCATCAACTGTTTTACGAGTTCTGCGCCTAAAAAACCTGTAGCTCCAGTAACCAAAATCATGATACAAAGAAACGGAAATTTTAAAATTTCATAGCAAGACTTTTACTTCGCTATAAATTAGATAAAAATCAGATATTTGGTAAAATTCTAAAATCAACATGTCTTTAGCAGATTTCTTTTCACCGGTAAAAACAGAAAAGTTTAGTTCTACAAATTATTTCAACAGCCAGCTGGGCGCTAAAATCTATGTATTTGAACAGGAGTTCCCTGATTTATCTACAGGAGAATTTGATATTGCCATTATTGGCGTATGCGACGACAGAGGCAGCAATAACAATAACGGTTGCAGTTTAGCACCAGATTATGTTAGGGAACAATTGTACCGTTTACACGAAGGAAATTTCAGTTCAAGAATAGCCGATTTAGGTAATATCTTGCCCGGACATAAGCTTTCTGACACCTACATTGCCTTAAAAAATGTGGTTACCGAACTTATCAAATTAAATATTTTACCACTTATTATCGGCGGAAGCCAGGATTTAACCTATGCCCAATATTTAGGATACGAGCATTTGGAACAAAAAGTAGATCTGTTAGTAGTAGATTCTCATTTTGATATGAATGATATCCCAGATGAAGAAAGCATTGAAACCGATTCTGAATCTTATCTTAATAAAATATTCTTGCATCAGCCTAATTACCTGTTCAATTTCTGTAACCTGGGCTACCAAACCTATTTTGTAAGTCAGGATAGCTTAAGGGTAATGGAGAAGCTGTTTTTTGACACACAAAGGCTGGGAGAAATTAGCGGAGCCGTCCATTTGGCAGAACCAAGTATTAGAAATGCGAGCTTAATTAGTTTTGATATGGGCAGTATCCGCTCTTCTGACGCTGTAGCTAATATGAACGCTCGCCCCAATGGGTTTTACGGAGAGGAGGCCTGCCAGATATGCCGTTATGCGGGTTATAGCGACAAACTTACTTCTATAGGTTTCTACGAATTTAACCCTGCCTGCGACCAAAACGGACAAACAGCCATGTTGCTTGCACAAATGATTTGGTGCTTTTTAGATGGTTTTTATAACCGCAAAAAAGACCTGCCCATGAACCCCAAATCAGATTACATTGTTTACAAAACCAGCTTGCAGGAAAACGAACATGAGTTAGTGTTTGTGAAAAGTAAGAAAACTGACAGATGGTGGATGCAGGTTCCATATCCATCTGCGGGCTCTAAAAATGAACGCTTCCATTTTGTACCCTGCTTATACGAAGATTACCAAATTGCCGTTAGTGGAGAAATGCCTGACATTTGGTGGAGAACCTATCAGAAATTAAGCTAGGGAAAGTCAGGAGTTGGGAAAGAGGTGTCTGAAGGTTGTTGGCCATACTGGTAAAAAACCAGAAAGACCAATAAGGCAGAAGCTATGTCTCAACACACTATACTCAAATACCATATAAATAATTAAAAAAACAATGAAAAAGCTATTAACTCTATTACTCAACATACCTATCCTACTGTTTGCCCAAGAAAAATTCTCTTTAAATGGCAGTATTTCTAAAGCTAATGATAGCAAGAAAATATACCTTATCCATTTAGAAGACAACGGCGAAAAGATAGATTCTACTGTAGTAAATAATGGGAAATTTGAATTTAATATCGACTTAAATTCGCCTACGATTGCTATTTTATTGCTAGACCATTCTGGAAAATCTTTAGCAGAACCAGGTGCAAAAGATATATATCGCTTTTTTATAGAAACCGGAAAAGCCACGTTGCAAACCACGGATTCTATCTCAAAAGCTCAGGTTAGCGGGTTAAATATTTTTAAAGAACTGGCTACTTTTGAGCAGGCAATAAACCCTGTTAATGAAAATATAGAAAAGCTTAATCTGGAATTCTCTACACTTAAAGATTCTGAAAAAGCTAAACAAGAGGTGCTGTTGCAATTCCAGCAAAGATATTTAGAACTGGTAGAAAAGAGACGGAATGCTGTAAAAGATTTTGTGGCAAAGCACCCCGCATCATTTATTAGTCTGTACCATCTAAACAGCGAGTTGGCGCATGACGAGATGAATGTTCCTGAAATTCAGGCTTTGTATAACGCATTGCCTCAAAAATTTCAAGACCATCTCATCGGCAAAACCATACATCAAAAATTAGAGCAAGGTAAAATAACCGGAATTGGGGTTCTTGCTACAGATTTTGAGGAAACAACCCCTGAAGGCATTGCTGTGAAACTTTCTTCTTATAAAGGGCAATATGTTTTGGTAGATTTCTGGGCATCATGGTGTGGCCCATGCCGGCAGGAAAACCCGCATTTGGTGAATGCCTATGAAAAATTTAAAGACAAAGGTTTTACTATTTTAGGCGTATCTATAGACCAAAGTGCCGACGCCTGGAAAAAAGCTATTAAAGCAGATGGTTTACTTTGGGCACAGCTTTTAGACACTACCCAGCAAATTGCTATGTTGTACGGTATTGATGCCATCCCAAGGAATTATTTATTAGATAAGGAAGGAAGAATTATTGCAAAAAACTTAAGAGGACTGGCTTTGGAAGAGAAGTTAAGCGAGATTTTAAAATAGCCTTTATAGATTAGTGCATTTCAGCTATCTTCTTAAAAACCTGATGAGCAAAATTGCACTAAGTGCAGTTAATAATAAGCCAGCGCCAACCGCTATTTTTTGTGGGATAGTATTTTCTGAGAACCAAAATCTACCTGAAGTTTTTTTTTCTGAATCTTCACCGGGGCTTGAGGTCTTGGGTTTAGCAGGAAGCACCAATGCATTGTTCAGTGCAGAGACCATAGAATCCTGAAATTGGCTTTCATTTTGCAAGGTTGGGCTTTTGCTAATTCTGACTTGCTCTTTATTCTGGCTTGCAGAAATAAACGATTGGAAATTACCAGCAGAAGAATCTGTTATTGTGGGGTAAGTATAGCTGTTCTTTTCTACCCATTCTACGGTTAGATTTACACGTTTTACTGTATTAAGATCAGCTAAATTCTCCTGCTGCTTAACAAACGGCTTTATATTTATCCACTCGTAATGCCTTTTACCTGCGCATGACGACAGAAAAATCATTACGTAAAAAATAAAGTATAAAAACCTCTTTTTCATCCTTCAATTTATAAAGAAGAAACGATACTACATCCTCTTGAAACAAAAAAAGACCTCTATTAACAAAATTATAGAGGTCTTTCTATCCAGGTGAATATCATTTTTAGATTAAATCAAACCCTATATCTTTTCTAAACGTTGCCCCGTCAAAATATATTCTTCCGGCATCGGCTGTTGCCTGCTGCAATGCTTTAAAAATATCGTCTTGCAGGGTACTTACCGTTAACACTCGTCCGCCGTTTGTTTTTACTATTCCGTCTTCCAACTCTGTTCCGGCATGGAAAACAATAGAATCTTCTACATTTTCCAGGCCACTAATTGCTTTTCCTTTAATATAATCTCCGGGGTATCCCGCAGAAACCACCACCACCGTTGCCGCCGTTTTAGGAGATATTTTTAGATTATAGTTAGCAATTTCCTGTTTGCCTACCGCTTTAAACATCTCTACAACATCGCTTTCTATACGCAGAAACACGCTTTCCGTTTCCGGATCTCCCATCCTACAGTTGTACTCAATGACATAAGGTTCTCCATTTACGCTCATCAATCCTATAAAGATGAAACCTCTGTAATCAATACCTTCTGCTTTTAAGCCTTCTACCGTTGGGATAACTATACGCTCTTTTACCTTGGTTAAAAACACTTCATCTGCAAAAGGAACTGGCGAAACCGAGCCCATTCCTCCTGTATTTAAACCAGTGTCGCCCTCTCCAATTCTCTTGTAATCTTTAGCTTCTGGTAAGATAATAAAGCCTTTTCCATCTGTCAAAACAAATACAGAAAGCTCTATTCCTGATAAAAATTCTTCGATAACTACTTTAGAACTGGCTTCGCCAAATTTGGCATCTGCAAGCATCAGTTTTAGTTCTTGTCTGGCTTCTTCCAGCGTTGTGCAAATAAGCACTCCTT
>PJUF01001169.1_pt1 | contig 14133 bp, 15 predicted proteins | sample 1512191 | NCBI WGS metagenome assembly PJUF01 (sample SAMN08177673, study PRJNA422409) | Feces metagenome, whole genome shotgun sequencing project. | isolation source: Chicken feces (3) enriched on wood chips | host: Gallus gallus | place: USA: Madison | collected 2015-01-15 | reverse complement strand
CTAAAGCATATTCGCTCACTTTTGGGTGTTGAGAAATAATATTTTTCATGTTTCTATACTGCTCTTTCACTTTAAAATCAGCTTTAGCATTGGGATAGTTTTTTAGTACCTCTTGCGTAATCAATTTAATTTCTTCTTCATGTTTAGTAAGATTTTCGTCTATAAAATCGCGAATGATGAAACTGATTTTGGCCTGCTCTACTTCTCCTTGTATGCTCACCGGATGTACAAAACCTTCTTTAGCCGATGTAGATTCTGGCGAAAGCCTGTTTTTTGGTAAAGCAGCTACAATTTCGGAAGCTATTTTAATGGCGCTTTCCATTTTACCCTTAGCAAAGCCAGGATGGGCACTTACACCGTAAATAAGCACTTCCATACCATCGGCAGAGAAAGTTTCGTTTTCAAAAGAGCCCAGCGTTTCGCCATCAACGGTATAACCAAAATCGGCGCCTAGTTTTTGCATATCTACATGGTCTACTCCGCGACCAATTTCTTCATCAGGAGTAAACAAAATCTTAATTTCTCCGTGTTTTACCTGAGGATTACGAACCAGGAAATGCACAGCATCCATAATTGCTGCCACGCCGGCTTTGTTATCTGCGCCAAGTAGAGTGGTTCCGCTGGCGGTAATAATATCATTTCCTAATTGCTGCTGTAGATCCGGGTGTTCTTTTAATTTGATGATAACGCTGTTGTCATCTGGCAAAACTAAATCTTGTCCCTGATAATTTTTGTGGGTGATAGGTTTTACATCTGCACCGCTACAATCTGGCGAAGTATCTACATGAGAACAAAAGCAAATAACCGGAACATTTTTTTCTGAATTAGATGCCAGCGTAGCATATACATATCCAAAATCATCTAAGTGAGCATTTGTAACACCCATTTCCTGGAGTTCTTGTACCAGTAATTTACTCAGGTTTTTCTGCTTTGTTGTAGAAGGGACGGTAGTAGAAGCGGGATCAGACTGCGTATCTATGGTTACATATTTTAAAAAGCGCTGACTTACTGTATATTGAATGTTCATTATTAAAAAAATAATATTTTAGTAATCAAAAAAAATACGATATTTATAACCTATTTTGCTATAGTTACATAATATTGTTACGTAGACAAATATGGTTAAATACTTATTAATCTAACAATTTGAAAAAGACACTTACTTTCGTTCTTCTTATATTTTGCTTTTCTGGTTCTTTTGCACAATCTCAATTCTATAATATTGCTTTGGGAGTAAATGCGGGTTTAACCATGCCTTTTACAGATTTGAATTATAAGGAAGGCTTGCCGGATGTGAACAATAAAAGAAAATTGTTAATGGCACCAACATTTGGCGGTTCATTAGATTATTATTTTACACCTTTTTTAAACGCAGGAGTAGAATACAATATGGTAAGTTTAAAGGAAGGGCCCGACATGCATGACAGAGAATATACTTCTGATTTTTCGTCTATAGAAATAAGAGCAGGCGTGTCTTTAGGCCAGTTTGTAGATTATCAGTATAATGATATTTTATATGCTTTAAGGGGTTTAAACCTTTCTTTAGGTTACGGCATTATTAGCGGAAAAAATACAGCCGAAAAGAAACATGCAGCAGATATTGGAAAAGATAAGTTTGAGAATGTAAGTGCACTTCCTATTACAATAGGATATAATTTCGTTTTTTATAACCAGTACGATGAACAAAAAGTACTTTTAGGCCTAAACCTGAAAACTGTTTTTACAAATTCTGATGATATAAACGGGTATAACGATGATCCAAATCAGGGTTTTAAGAATAAAGCTAAAGACTTTTACAGTACTTTTGGCATTTCTTTAAAATACATGTTTGGGCCAAGATCTTTATATTATTAATGCATATAGAGCAGTTAAGAGAATATTGTATTGCCAAGCCAGGCGTAACAGAATCTTTCCCTTTTGATAATGACACGCTGGTTTTTAAAGTGCAGCAGAAGATATTTCTTTTGATTAGCCTGTCTAACCCAGATAGCTTTAATGTAAAATGCGACCCAGAAGAAGCCATTAAATTAAGGGAAGAGTTTATTGAAGTTGTACCGGGATACCACATGAATAAAAAGCACTGGAATACCGTTTACCTCAACGGCAGATTATCTGATAAACAATTACTCCAAATGATTGATAATTCTTATGGCCTTGTGGTAAAAGGCCTGCCCAGAAGCCAGAAAGAAGAATTAGAAAAGTAAATCGCTTATAAGCGATTGTTATCGATATTAATTAAGCCTTTTTTAAGCGTAAAAATAACGTAATCTCTTTTACGGTTTAAGCGTTTTGCTAAATGGTCTATCAACTGGTCTTCTTTGCCAGCTTCAAAAGCTAAATCCTCATCTGTAAGATGGTTATATTTTCTTCTTAACTTAATGCTTAGTTTTTCCCAGTCTTTTACGTCAATAGTAATTTCGGCCATGATCTTCTAGTTTGATTGCAAAATTAACATAATACCTGTTATTTTTAAAAGGTTTTGAATTTTGAAATTTTGGGTTGAATCTTTTTGGTTCAATTTATGATAGCAGAATATAAAATATATCTCATTTTATGAAAAAGTTGTTTCTAATAGGTTTTGTTGTAATGGTTTTTGCAGCACAGTCATTTGCACAGTTTAATGTTGGTTTAAAGGCCGGACTTAATTACTCAACTATCAAAGCAGAAAATAATGAATTTAACGAATCTGGAATATTAGGCTACCATATTGGTGCCTGGGCAAGAGTAGGGAACGCGGTTTATCTGCAACCAGAGCTATATTTGGGCTCTAAAGGCGCAGATTTGAAATTTACACAAGCCGGAACTACCGTAGAGCAAAGTGGCAAGGCCCGGTTTACAACCATTGATGTTCCGGTTTTGCTGGGTACTAAAATAGGAATGGAGAATTTCAACTTCCGTTTGATGGCGGGACCGGCTTTCCAGTTTAATCTAGATACGGATGATAGCGCTTTCAACCAGGCTGTAGATCCAGATTTTTATCGCTACCGAGATTTTGTAACTAATTTGCAGGCCGGTGCAGGTGTAGATTTTGGCAACTTATCTGTAGACTTACGCTACGAGACCAGTTTAAAAGACATCAATAAGAATAATGGGCAAAAGCAAAATCTTATTCATTTAGGTGTTGGGTTTAAGCTGTTATAGAGCCTAACCCGGGAGGTTGTCTCAAAACTCATAAATGTCACATTGAGCGGAGTCGAAATGTTTCTCAGTTAATCACAAATAGACTTCGACTAAGTTTATCCTGAGCTTGCCGAAGGGCTCAGCCTGACAGAATCGACACTTTTGAGACAGCCTCATTAAAGTTTATAGCGTTTTAGTTCCTGTTATTTTCCCCAATTCATACTCATTATTTAATTAGAAGCTGTAGTTGGCAACAATAACTTTGCGTTTTTTGTGTCCTTTGCGGTTAAACACACACACTCTCTGTTAAAAAGGAAAGCTGATTTTACCCATGCAAATGTTAGGTACACCATCTGCTATAAAAGTAGGCCTTCCAGATAAAGTTTCATTAGCCAGCAGCGCAAATAAAACTGCTTCTTTAGCATCGGCGGTTATGCCATATTTTTCAATATTCACAAAATCATGATGGGGCAAATGATATTTCAATCTCTCTACTATAAGAGGATTATGGATACCGCCTCCGCTGATGATAATTTCTGTTTCTTCGCCAATATTATTGATTTCTTTAGCAATTGCTAATGCAGTAAACTCGCATAGCGTAGCTAAAATAGCTGTGTTATGTATGTTTTGGGTTTTGCTTTTTTCTTGTGCTAATTTTAAATATTCTAAATTAAAAAGCTCTGGTCCGGTACTTTTTGGAACCGAAATCCCAAAGAACGTATTATCAAACAGTGCGTTTAGCAAATCTTGATTAACGGAGCCTTGTTTAGCATAAAAGGCATTTTTATCATAATTTAATTGGTAATGCTTTTGCATAAATTGATCGCACAGGGTATTACCCGGGCCTAAATCTGTAGAAAACAAAGCTCTTTTACTATTCTCTGAGGGTATAAAGCTGATGTTTGAAATGCCTCCAATATTTAATAAAACAGTTGATTTTGCAGCATTAGAAAACAGCAGATAATCTCCGTAAACAGCAAGTGGTGCGCCTTCGCCGCCACCGGCTATATTTTTTTGCCTAAAATCGCTAATGGTAATAATTTGGGTATTTACGGCAATATGGTCGCCATCGCCAATTTGTAAGGTTCCATTAGGATAATTTTGCAGCTGATGTTTTATTTTAGGCGCATGATAAATGGTTTGTCCGTGGCTGGCTATTGCATCCACTTTGTTGGCATTTATATTCCACTTCTGTAGTAATTCATTAATTATGGAAGCGTGTGTAAGCGCAATTTTTTCATTTAACAGGCAGATAAGCTCTAAATCTGCCTGCTGTTTGGAGAATATTTTTTTAATATCTTCCCTAAAAACATCTGAATAAGCTACAGTTTCAAAATAGAGTAATTTAACCTGAGTATCTCTTCCAGAGCCTTTAAAAAGGCATAGCGCAACATCCAGCCCATCAAGTGATGTACCAGACATTAGTCCTATAATTGTCCGCTCTCCTTTTTTAGAGCTATTGAAAAGCTTTTCTATATTGTTCATGACATCAGTTCACTCTGCTAGCTTAAATAAATTATACAGTGTTTTTAGTTCTTCGATTTCAGCTTTTACTGCTATTGCTTCAGACACCGATATTCTTTTTCAATAACTCATTTCCACTATTTTGGCTACGTCTTTCGGGCTAATAGCTTTGTGCTCACCTAAACGGCTAATGCCTCTGTTTGTCAGTTTTTCCTGTACTTTTTCTGCAGTGCCTTTATAATCTGGGGTATATTCAGAAAGTTTGGTAGCAATGTTTAGCGACTGAAAGAAGGCTTCGGTTTTCTCAATGGCCTGGTTCGCTCTTTCTAATAAAGTGCCCTCTGTAATTCCCCAAACCCGCTCGCCATATTGTGCTAGTTTTTCTTTTTTGGTTTCTAGATTGTATCTGTAATGGCTTGGAGCAATAATAGCTAGTGTTCTGGCGTGGTCTATTCCAAAAAGAGCGGTTAATTCATGTCCGATTGCATGAACAGCCCAATCTCCCGGAACACCTTTTTGAATTAAGCCATTGAGCGCCATGGTACAGCACCACATAAACTCACAATTGGTATTATAATCTGTTGTATCTGCCATAATTTTAGGCGCTATTTCTACAAGTGTTTGCATAATACTTTCGGCAAAGCGGTCTTGCAGCAGTGCACCAATAGGATAAGTCATATATTGTTCCAGAACGTGGGTATAAGCGTCTGTAATACCATTAGCAATTTGTCTTTGTGGTATAGAGCGTATTACTTCCGGATCTAAAATAGAAAACACGGGGAATAAACCGGGGCCGCCCATACCCAATTTTTGCTGTGTTTCTTTGCGGCTAATTACCGAGCTGGAATTCATTTCTGAGCCAGTGGCGGGTAAAGTTAATACGGCACCAAAAGGCAGCCCTTTCTCTGTTCTTATTGATTTTGCCAGAATATCCCAAGGCTCTTCTCCTTTGTATAAGGCGGCAGAAGAAAGAAATTTTACACCATCTATAACAGAGCCGCCACCTACAGCCAGCATAAACGTAATATTTTCCTTTTTGATAATTTCCAATGCTTCCAGCAAAATACTGTACTCTGGATTGGCCGGCACACCGCCAAACTCTATCACTTCAAAAGCAGATAAAGCTTCTTTTACCTGTTGGTAAACACCATTTTGTTTAATGCTGCCACCACCATACACCATCAAAACTTTAGACCCGGCCGGAATTTCTCTGGACACCTTATGTATTTCTCCCTTACCAAAAATAATTTTAGTAGGATTCTTAAACTCAAAATTTAACATAGCGATATTTTTTATTCAAATTTAGCATCCATCGGGCCAAGTTTTATAGGTTTAATGTAATTGTTTGTTATCAAAATATAGGCGCTAAAATATCTGTTAGACTAAGGTAGCGAAGACTTACGTGAATTTTATCGCTGAAAAAGTATCCCAAGAAGTTACTGCTATGCCCAATTCTTTGCCGACTGAGTTTGCCCTTAGACTGCGCTGGGGGTGACTTTCGACTGCGCTTCTTTTAGATTTGTTTTAAATAATAATTGGTTAGGTTTTTTTGTTAGTTGTTGGTGGGGCTTAGTGTATTTCTTTGGGGAAAATCGCATTTTTATACCCCTCTCTATTGCGTTTAAAGGGTGTTTTTTGCTTTAAGTTTTAGGTGCCTTGCTGTAAGGTTGCTGTAAGGTCGCTGTAAGCTTGCTGGTAGCAAGGGTACTTAGTGTATTTCTTTGTTTTTTTGAATGATTGTTTGAGCCTGTATTTTTTGTCTGCATAGACGATATGAAAAGTTTAGATTAACATGAATTGGGATTGAGATATGCGCCACTATCTGGAGCAGTGTTCTGAGGGCGAGGTAAATGGTAAAGGAGACTTGTGTCGTATTAGCAGACCCCTTATATTTTATGACAAGACAAATGAAACTTTAAATGACTTAAAACCTCTTATTTTTGCCGTTGCTGGGATTTGATTCTATTGGCAGCATCAAAGGTCTTTTTATTCCTGAAATTTCTGCTTCATTACAACTATCTGTAGGTTTAGAAATTCGCCATTGGCACTAAGACTTGCTAGAGGTGATTAGGACTAAGTCTGGAGGTTACCTGAAGGTATCTTAACCGTTACCTGAAGGTTACTATAAGCGGATGATCTCTTATTTGTAACGGTAAAAACGCCAGAATCGGCCTTTTTGGGTTAAAAGGTTAGATTAAATATAGGTGAAGTTCATCATAATTAGAGTCTTGCAATGGCACAATAAGCCATTACACTAACCATGGTATCATGCTTACAAAAGAAGGGTTTCGACTGGAGTTTATCCTGAGGCTGATGAAGGGTACTCGGCTCAGCTCCTGACAGAGCGCAGTGTTTTATGGATGGCTCGCCTACTATTGACGTTTATTCTAAATCTCAGATAATCTGAGACGCTGCAGAAGGAAGAATTTAAATCAGTTGGGCAGGGCTTCTTGTGAGAAGCTGGAAAATAAATACCCAAAAATTAGTGGAACAAAGGCTTGAAGCGCTAATGCCAACGAAACTATTTATTATTTTTGCAGTCGTATGGTAGAAGTTATTCTAAAGAAATCTAAAGAGAAGGCCGTTTTACAAAGACATCCATGGGTGTTTTCTGGCGCTTTGGATAAAATAAAAGGAAAGCCGCAAAACGGAGAGATTGTAAAAGTACTTGATGCGGATAAAGAGTTTTTAGCTTATGGTTATTATAACGGGCAATCGAGGGTAGCGGTTAGATTACTGGAATGGAATGAGGAAAACCAAATTGATGACAATTGGTGGAAAGCTAGAATAAATGACGCTTTAGAAAGCAGGAAACACTTGTTGAATGCGCACAACAACACTTGCCGATTGATTTTTAGTGAGTCTGATTATCTGCCGGGTTTAATTGTAGATGCTTATGGAAACTATCTTGCTGTACAGTTGTTAACAGCAGGCATAGAAAGTGTAAAGCCGCTTATCATAGAAACTTTGGTAGCACTTACACAAGCTAAGGGGATAGTGGATAAGAGTGACAATTCTTCCAGAGCGCATGATGGATTAGAAGCAAGTAATGGCACATTGCTGTATGGAGAGCTGCCGCCAGAGTTTATAGAAGTAAGAGAGAACGGAGTAAAATACCATATCAATATTGTTGAAGGACAAAAGTCTGGATTTTATTGCGACCAAAGGGAAAACCGCAGGATTTTAGCAACTTATGTTAAGGGTAAAAGCGTTTTGGATTGTTTTGGTTATAGCGGAGGTTTTTCTTTAAATAGCCTGGCACAAGGAGCAGAACGGGTAATTTCTGTAGATAGCTCTGCTTTGGCTATAGCAACCTTGCGGAAAAATATACTCCTTAACGGATTTGACGAAGCAAAAAATCAAGCCATCCAGTCCGATGTAAATAAACAACTGAGACTTTTTAAAGAAAGCGGAGATAAGTTTGATGTAGTAATATTAGACCCTCCAAAGTATGCACCGTCACGCTCTGCTTTAGACCGGGCAGCCAGGGCCTACAAAGATTTAAACAGATTAGGAATGCAAATTCTTGAAAAAGGAGGACTTTTAGCGACCTTCAGTTGCTCTGGCGCAATGGATATAGAAACTTTTAAACAAGTAATTGCCTGGGCAGCCTTAGATGCAGGTAAAGAAGTGCAAATCATCCATCAGTTTTCTCAGCCAGAAGATCATCCTGTACGTATTTCTTTTAGCGAAGGTGAGTATTTAAAAGGTTTGTTATGTAGAGTTTTCTGATTTAAGATTGCTCACATAATCCTATCAACCTCAACATTTCCGAAGGGGGCACTTGTTCCAAAATCGGGAAGGCCGGGTTTGCCTGATTAATGAGCCAGAGAACTTAATGAATGAATAAGATCTGCGTGTATAAACCTATAATCAAGCTCAGTAATTAATTTCTTGGGGCTAATTAGTTTATATTGTCCATTTTCTTCCACAAATTCAGGAATTGTGCCGCCATATAGGCGAATAGCTTCTGTATAGAATTCTTTTCTACTGGGATGGTGGGGTGTACAGGCGTTAATCGTCTGGTTCCAATATTCCAAAGCAACCACTTTTTTAATAATAGCCACGCAGTCATCCAGATGAATCATGTTAACCGGAGCCAAACCATTGGCTACAGAAGCTTTACCTGCAAAAAACCTACCGGGGAGCCTGTTGGGGCCAAATAACCCAGCCATCCGTATTACGGTGGTATTTAAGTGTTTATTTGTTCTGAAAATCTGTTCGGCAAGAAATAGCTTTTGGCCTAATCCACTTTCTTCAATGGCTCCATTTTCGTCAATTTCCTGTACAGCATAGCTATAAACAGAGGTAGATGAAATAAATATCAAATTTTTAACAGCACTGTTTTCTATGTATTGATTAAGGAGGGTCAAGCTTTTCAAATAATCATCAACCGTATTAAAATCTCTGGACGGAGGTACATTAATGATTAATAATTTGCTGGATAAAAAATTATCCAGATTAGAATTATGTCGGATATCTGCGAGCTGAATTAAATAAGGGTCAATTTTATTTGCAGACAAAATATCAAGTTTTTGCGGCTTTGTTGTAGAACCTTTAATTTTAATTCCCTCAGCAATAAAGCTTTGTGCAAGCGGAAGCCCCAACCATCCGCAACCTAGAATACTAACCATTTTAAAGTAAATTAATTTAACAATATATTTGGCATTTAGTTTGTGTAAATATTGTATAATTATTCAAAAAAAATCATTTTATGAAAACTACAAGGTTGAAAATATCTGTATTAGGTTTGGCATTCGCTATTGGTGCATCCAGCGTTTTAACATCATGTGAGTCGGTAAAAAACATGAGTAATACCGCTAAAGGAGCAGGTATTGGTACTGCTGCAGGAGCAGGTATTGGTGCTTTAATTGGTAGTAAAGCGGGTAACACTGCGGTAGGTGCAATTATTGGTGGCGCATTAGGTGGTACTGCCGGTGCTCTTATCGGTAAAAAAATGGATAAGCAAGCCAAAGAAATTGAGGCAGCTATCCCAGGTGCAGAGGTTATCCCTGCAGGAGAAGGTATTATTGTGAAATTTGACTCTGGTTTATTATTTGAATTTAACAAATCTACTTTATCAGAAGCAGCAAAGAAAAACATTGATAACTTGGCCGCGTCTTTAAATAAATATCCAGATACTGATATTTTGGTAGTTGGGCACACAGACGCTATTGGTACAGATGCCGTAAATAACAGAATTTCTTTAGAAAGAGCTAATGCTGTTGTTTCTTACGCGGTAGCTAAAGGTGTTTCTGGCGGACGTTTAAAAGCCAGCGGAAAAGGTAAAACAGAGCCTATTGCCAGCAATGAAACAGACGAAGGCAGAACTCAAAACAGACGTGTTGAAATTGTAATTGTAGCTAACGATGCAATGAAAGCACAAGCAAAAAGAGAAGCTAATTAATAAAAAAAACAAATAGATTTTAAGGCCTCAGGTTTTCCTGGGGCTTTTTTGTTGCTCAATTTTGTGAATACAAATCTTTATGAATTCTGTAAGTGAAAAATATTCTTAAAAATTCGCCGAAAATTATGGCAGGCGTAAGCATATTTACTAAAGGCAACCACTCTGTTAAATAAGTTAGTAAAGAAACAAAGCCAAAAGAGAAAATAAAGAATATAAACCTAAGCGGAAGCTGTAAATAGTACACTAAAATGCCTGACTTTTTAGGTATTGCCAGCAATATTGCCGTAATAAATAAAGAGCACCATCCTAAAAGGAATAAGCTGCGAGAGAAAAATTGAATGGCGGTAAAAGTCTCGTCTGTAGTGAAAGACCTAAACTGGGCAAACGCTTGTTCTGCCAGTAAAATAATGCTGATGAGATCTGTTAAAGCGAAAAAACGAAGTGTCCACTTCTTCATAATTTATTGCTTCTAAAAATTGAATGCTAATATACGTTAATTGCAATATTGTGAAAGTAATTTATTGGCAGCGTTAGAGCCAATATTTTTAATAATCTGAAGGGTTTGGCAGGCACTTTTGAAATCTTTTTGCGCTATTTTTTTATGGGCTTCTTCAAGTTTACTGGTTATAAAATCTTCGTTAAAGCCCAATTCTTCTTTCAGCTTTAGAATATCGGTTTCATTTTTATTATTAGCCTGATTGCTTTCTTTGTTTTTATAGTAATTGAAAACAGTGTTTTGCAGGCCTTCCTGTATTTTATAATATTCTATAGCCCGTTTTTTATCTGCCTCAGTTATATTATTGCAAAGTGGATTTTCTAAGGAGAAATTAACGGGCAATACCATACTGATGTTTTTTACATTTTCAGGGGTTACAATCCATTTTCCGCTGGTAAGCCTGATAACTCTTTGGGCTTCATCGTCTAAATCTATACCGAAACCTTTTTCTACGTTTGTTTTGATTACGTTACCCAAGCTGTCTAATTGAAAGCTGACATAGATAACTCCTTCTAAACAGTTAGATTTTGAGAAAGACGGATAAATAATATGCTGGTTAATAAAACGCTCTAAGGCTAATTTACCACCTTTATATGTGGGTTCGTCTGCCATTGGTGACAGAGGAAACCCGAATATAAATATCATCAGCAATAATACCCGCATATACTATAAACGACGCTGCGGTTAAAAAGTGTTAACACTCAATATTTATTCCTGCTCTTTGTTTTTTATTTCGTCGAAGATACGCTCTATGTTTTCAACGTACTCGTTGGTATCATCCAGAAAAAAGTCTAATTGAGGAACGCTTTTTACCTGGTCTTTAATCTTTTTACCTAGATTGTATCTGATTTCTGAAGATTGAGACTTAATTTTTTTAATGGCTTCTTCCGGCTTAGCTACATTAAAAAAGCTCAAGAAAACTTTAACCATTCCTAAATCTGGCGTTGCCCTTACCTTGGTAACGGTAATCATGGCGTTGGGGATAAAGTTGTTTGCCTCCCTCTGGAAAATTTCTCCTAAATCTTTCTGTATTACGCGGGCAAATTTTTGTTGTCTTTTAGATTCCATGATGGGGTGATTCAAATTTAAATAATAAAAGTTAGAAGACCTGTTTGGCCAATTAACCTACTAATGAGCTGACAATGGACAAATTAGTATAAAAAATTGTTAAAAGGGTATATTTTTTCGTTTACAGCTTTTACCCTTTCATAAATTACTTCTCTTAATTCATCAACATTTTCTTTTTGTGTAGCTGAGATAAATACCGCAGGCGAGCTGTTTTTTGCCATCCAGCTATTTTTGAAATCCGGAAGCGTTAAAGTTGGTATTTCCTCGTTATCAACGTTCCAGTCTTGTTCTGTTTTTACCGGGTTATAAGCATCAATTTTATTGAAAACTGTAATGGTTTCTTTATCTATCGCACCTAAATCTTTTAATGTTTCATTTACAGTTCTGATATGGTCTTCAAAATTGGGGTGCGAAATATCCACCACGTGAATTAAAATATCTGCTTCGCGAACTTCATCCAAGGTAGATTTAAAACATTCTACCAGATGATGTGGAAGCTTTCTTATAAAACCAACGGTATCTGACAGCAAGAAAGGCACATTTTCTAACACTACTTTACGAACTGTGGTATCTAATGTGGCAAAAAGCTTGTTTTCTGCAAAAACTTCTGATTTAGACAGCATATTCATGATGGTAGATTTACCCACATTGGTATAGCCCACCAAAGCCACACGAACCAGCTCTTTCCTGTTCTTCCTTTGTGTAAAATTTTGCTTATCTATTTCTTTTAATTTTTCTTTAAGCAGGGCCACTTTGGTGTTTATCATCCTTCTATCGCTTTCAATCTGCGATTCACCGGGACCACGCATACCAATACCACCTTTTTGTCTTTCTAAGTGGGTCCACATTCTGGTTAGGCGAGGTAAAAGATATTGCAATTGTGCTAATTCTACCTGCGTTTTAGCCTGCGAAGTTTGTGCTCTGCGAGCAAAAATATCCAGAATAAGGTTGCTCCTGTCCAGTACTTTAACTTCCAGTTCTTTTTCAATATTACGTAGCTGCATGGGCGATAATTCGTCATCAAATACAACTAAATCTATCTCTTCTGCTTTTACGTATTCTCTAATTTCATCTAATTTACCAGAACCCACAAAAGTTGCTCTTTCTGGTTTCTGTAGTTTTTGGGTGAAAACTTTTTCGGTAATTCCGCCGGCCGTATCTACCAGAAAAGCTAATTCTTCTAAATATTCCTGTTCCTGCTCTTCTGAACTGCCAGGTGTAATTATACCAACTAAAACAGCCCGTTCTTTTTTGGGCGCAGTATCATGAAGTTTTTTAAGTATGTTTCTTTTTGCCATATTTTGCCTTGCAAAGATATAAAGAAAGCGTGAAGCTGTTGCTTTTACGGATATTTATACAATAAATAAGCCACTAATTAATTAAACCTGTTAACTTCATGACTTAGCCAATCCTTTTTTAAACAAGAGCTTATAGTATATTTGTGAGACCAATTGCCGCAATTATGAAGATCTATGGTTTATTAGCTATCTTATTGTTTTTGTCTGAAAGGACTTTGGCAAGCACAGATAGTTTGTCAACCGTATTATATTCATTAATACAAGAAAAGGAAGTTTTTATCGGGAAGAAGGAAAGGGATATTGCTGAAATTAAGAAAATGCGTGAAATCTCAGACCTCAGTAAAGCCCAACAATTTGAAATAAACAGGAAGCTTTTTGATGAGTATAAAACTTATATTTCTGATTCCGCTATATATTATGCAAGAGAGAATTTAAAAATAGCTTATGAATTAGGAGATGGCCAAGCGCTATCTGAGACAAAGTTGATACTTGCAACGTAACATATCTTAGAATATAGATGTTATTTTGGTTATGTGTTGATTATCAAAATAATGGCTTAGATTTTGAGGGTATTTGAACTCCTTAAAATATCTATCTATGTTTGAAAAGAAATATCACTATGATGCTGTTTCACCAGCTGTGGAAAGGCTCAAAGACCAAGGCTACGTATTAGACTTCAATCTCGAGGGTAATTATCTTATTGCTGAGCATGAGAAAATTCCGCTTGATGATATCCAGGTTACAGATCTCTATCATTTTGAAAACGAATCTGATATCTCTGATGAATCTAACGTATTTGCCATTACCTGTAAAAACGGGGAAAAAGGCGTTTTGGTTACCGGTTTAGGCATGTGCCCAGAAAATTTAAAAGAAATGTTGGTATATAAGCTGGCGATGGAAGTAAGCACTTAAACTTTGTTTTTTAAAAACATATTTACTGCTGCAATAGCATTTTCCAGTCTGTTTTCTAAGCCGCCTACTTCTACATAATCTACCTGTAAATTTTCCAGTTCTTTGCGCCAAATATCCATAAAATAATCGCCCATGCCTTCAAAATCTCTTAGCGGATCGTGTTCCCATGGAAGATCGTTTTTAAGCAGGATATGAAAATCATAATCATAGCCCTTTAGTGCTTCTAAGACAAGGGCAGGTGTTTGCCCAAATTGATGGTCGCACCATACCTTTACGGTTAAAAAATTGGTGTCGCAAAATAACAGGCCATTATCAGCCAAAACTGCTATAGATTCTTCTAGAGCTATTTGTCCGTGAAAGATATTTAT
>PJUF01001156.1_pt1 | contig 14234 bp, 15 predicted proteins | sample 1512191 | NCBI WGS metagenome assembly PJUF01 (sample SAMN08177673, study PRJNA422409) | Feces metagenome, whole genome shotgun sequencing project. | isolation source: Chicken feces (3) enriched on wood chips | host: Gallus gallus | place: USA: Madison | collected 2015-01-15 | reverse complement strand
TGACCGAAAAGGGACGCGGGTAGTCGGATACGACGACATGGGGACGCCGCGCATTGTGGCTTACGGAACGCCCGAGTTCTTTCTTGAGGCGCGCAGCCTACTGGCAAAAGCGAACGCTCCATACAGCTACAGGATCACAGACACCGGACGCGCAGCCCTCTCCGCAGCACCTGGGGAGGCGGGGGAATGAGCGCCTATGAACGCGCGGGCGAAAGCAACGAGTGGTACACCCCGTCGCACGTCTTCGAGGCGCTCGGCGTCGGCTTTGACGAGGACGTAGCGGCGCCTGTTGATCGGACGCACGTCTGTGTGCCAGCCCGGCGCTTCATCACTTCGGACAGCCTGGAGCGCGAATGGACCGGATTCATCTGGATGAATCCGCCCTTCGGCAATCAGTCCAACAAGCGGGCTTGGCTCACCAAGTTCTTCGACCACGGCCGGGGCATCGCTCTGACGCCGGATCGCACGTCTGCGCCGTGGTTTCGAGAGGCTTGGGAGCGCGCGGATCTGGTGATGTTCACGCCCAAGCTTAAGTTCGTCCGGCCTGACGGTTCGGTTGGGGAAAGCCCTGGAACGGGCACCTGTCTGTGGGCTTCTGGCCCGTCCGCTGGGTCGGCCCTGCACCGAGCTGCTGAACGCGGCCTCGGCATCCTCGCCACTCCAGAACGGAGGCTTGCAGCATGACCGCCCCGATGCCTGAGACCATGAGCCCGCGCCTCTCAATCGTCGACGTCACCGTCGCAGTCCAGAAGGGCGACCGCCTCGAACACACCCGTCTGGCCGCCGCTTTCGACGTCATCACCACCCAGGACGCCGCCAGAAACGCCGGCCGCCACATCGGCGCAGCCCTGGGCGACGCCCTGGCGCTGCACCTTCAGCAAGGAAAGGAGCTCGCGGCATGACCGCGCTGACGTTTCAACCCGTCTCGACCGGGCCGATGCTCAGCGGCCAGCAGGTGGCCGAGCTGGTCGGCCTGTCGTGGGAGCGGTTCCGCAAGGTGCGCAAGGCCTGGACCCGCGACCGCGACTTCCCGGCCGAGATCAACGAACCGGACGAGCCGGTTCGCTATTTGGCCGAGCCCGTCCTGCGCTGGCTGGATCGGCGCAGCCGCCGCGTCCAGGCGCTGGCGCGGCCGCCGGTCCCGGCGCGGCTCTCGGCTGGCCTTCCCGCCTCGCCCGGCCGTTCGGGCCGCGCCGCCCTCAGCCAGATCCTCGGGAGTTGCTGACATGATCCCCGGACTTCGCGATCGCCGCGGCGTGCGCCGCCCCGCCTACTTCAACACCCGCGGCATGTTGGCGCTGGCCGTAATGGCCGCACTGGCCGTGCTCCTCGCCGTCGCCGGAACGCCGCAATGAGCGCCGACGCCTTCATCGAACAGGTGCGGACCTCCCTGCGCCGCTCCCTGTTCCAGCGCCTGCGCCCGCTCGGCCTGTCGCAGGACGAGATCAACCGACTCGTCACCCAGGCCACCACCCGCTCCATCGCCCTGTCGGGCGTTCAGGAACTAGCCGCCATCGCCGTGTCCGTCGGGCCGGTCGCCGCCGCTCTAGAGAGCGCCGTTCCGGACAGCCCCGCCCTGGCCAACTATCGAACCGTCCGCGATCAGGTTCGCGACCCGATCCGCGAGTTGATCCTGGACACAGTCCCGGATGAAGTTTGATGTCCGCCCGTCCCGCCTCTAGGCCCCGGCGCAAGCAGCGCGCGCACGGCGTCCTGCCCGCCGGCTTCGTCTGGCGCGACGGCCGGCCGCGCTGGTTGCCCTCGCCCACGCGCCGTTCCCAGGGCTGGCGGCCGGTCGATCTGGCCGTCGTCTCGCCGCGCGGCGACAAGCAATGGATGACCCAGGGGCAGGCGGTGGACCGGGCCAAGGCCATCAACGCCGCTGTCGCCGCCTGGACTCTTCGCGGGGAAGTCGTGCCGCCCGACATGGCCGAGTTCGCCCCCCCGGGGGCGCTGGACGCTTCGCGCCCCTCGCCGGGCGAGGCCAAGGCCCGACGCAGTATCGGCGCCCTGGCCGACGCCTGGCTGGCCAGCCCCGATTTCACCCTGCCGCGCGACAAGGGCGGACTGGCCGAAAGCACCAAGGGCGACTATCGCCGCAAGCTGTCCCGCCTGTTCGAGGCCCTCGTCCAGAGCGAGGCCCAGGCCAAGGTGGACGCCCTGCGCGCCCTGCCGATCGAAACCCTGGCCGCCCCGGAAGAGGAAGACGAGACCTTCCCCCTGGAAGACGCCTATCACTGGCTGATCGAACACGCCGGCCACCCCATGGCGCACGGCGTGCTGCAGGTGGGCTCGGTCTGGTTCACATGGCTGTGGAAGAAGAAGCGGATCCGCGCCATGGCCGCCAATCCGGTCGAGCTGATCGACCGTTCGCCGCCGACCGGCCGCATCCGCATCGGCCGGGTCGAGGAGATCCGCGCCCTGGTCGACGCCGCCGACGCCATGCCGGATCACGCCTTCATCGCCGACGCCCTGCTGCTGGCGCTGGATCTCGGCTGGTCCCTGACGGACATCCTGCGGCTGGACTGGCGCCGTCTCGTGCGCCGGCCGGACGGGCAGGGCGGGCAGAGGTGGACGATCACCCGCAACACCCGCGCCAAGACCGGCGTGGCCGGGTCCGAGATCGCCCTGACGGCCATCGGCGCCGCCCGCGTCGATCGCATCAACGCCCGCAACGCCGAAGGCGTGACGCCCAACTGGGTCGTCTCGCGCGACCCGGCCGCGACCCGGGCCATTAACCCGCGCCTGTTCAACACCTATTGGAACGCCGTGCGCGACCGCGCCGCCGAACAGGTCCCCAGCCTCAAGACGGGCGACGGCGTGGAGGGGTCCGAGTTCGACGGCCCGTTCAACTTCATGGACGCGCGCGACACCTTCATCACCCTGGCGCGCGAGGCGGAACTGACGGTCGAACAGACCTGCTCACGCTCCCAGCATCAGCCGACGCGGGTCCACGCCGTCTGGCAGAAACACTACGGCGCCATCACCCCTCTGATCGCGGCCGAGGGCGCGCGCAAGATGGGCGACCACTTCGCCGCCGGCGGCTGGGTCAAAGCCCTGGTCTGACGCCTGCCCCAGGACGCGAAAAGGCCCCGCCTCGGCGGGGCCTTTGTCGTTTCTGGATCGCCGTGAACGGACGCGGAACATCGCGCCCAAAGTCACACGTGTGACTTTGCAGAAGTCACAAACGTTCTCGACACGTTCCGCCCCACGAAGGGGAAAGTCTAACAAAATCAAGGAGGTCGATGGTGGGTGATCACAGGTTCGAACTGTGGACCCGCTGATTAAGAGTCAGCTGCTCTACCAACTGAGCTAATCACCCGTACCGTCGTCTGCGCCCTTGGTGTGGCGCCGGTCCTTCGCTGCGGCGCTGATGGCCTCGGCGAAGGGCGCTCCTATTACTCGCACCCGGGGGGAGGCGCAAGCGTCAAATGCGTCTTTTATCGTGATTGCATCGCGCGCTAAGGTCGCGCCTTGAATCAGCCGGCGGAAAGACGCGGCGAGGGGGAGTAAAAGATTATGGCGTTCTGGAACCGTCGTCGCTCGATCGACGCGATGCTGGCCCCGCATTCGGGGCCGGGGCTCAAGAAAACCCTGAGCTGGCCGCACCTTATGGCCTTGGGCGTCGGCGCCATCGTCGGCACCGGCATCCTGACCCTGATCGGGGTCGGGGCGGGTCTGGCGGGTCCGGCGGTGCTAATCAGCTTCGCCCTGGCCGGTCTGGTGTGCGCCTGCGCCGCCCTGGCCTACGCCGAGCTGTCGACCATCATGCCCGCCTCGGGCAGCGCCTATACCTATTCCTACGCCGCGCTGGGCGAGATCTTCGCCTGGGTCGTGGGCTGGAGTCTGATCCTGGAATATTCCTTGGTCGTGTCGACGGTGGCCGTCGGCTGGTCCGGCTACGCCGTGCCCTTCCTGGCGGGATTGGGCGTCGACCTGCCGTTCGCCCTGACCGTGGGGCCGCACGTCGAAGGCGGGCTGATCAACCTGCCGGCCATCTTCATCATCGCCGTGGTGACGGGCCTGCTGCTGCTGGGCACGCGCGAGAGCGCGACGCTGAACGCCATCCTGGTGTTCGTGAAGATCGCCGCCCTGGTGGTGTTCGTGGCCATCGCCATGCCGCACTTCGACACGGCCAACTTCACCCCCTTCATGCCCAACGGCTTCGGCGCGCCCTTCGTGCAGACGGGGGTGATGGCGGCCGCCGCCATCATCTTCTTCGCCTTCTACGGCTTCGACGCCATCGCCACGGCGGCCGAAGAAACCAAGAAGCCCGAGCGCGACCTGGCCATCGGCATCGTCGGCTCGATGGTGATCTGCACCGTCCTCTATATCGCCGTCGCCGCCGCCGCGATCGGCGCCGCCCCGGTCGCCAGCTTCGCCGACAGCCCCGAGCCGCTGGCGCACATCATGCGCGGCCTGGGCCAGGGCGTCGCCGCCCAGTGGATCGCCGCCGCCGCCGTGATCGCCCTGCCCACCGTGCTGCTGGCCTTCCTGTTCGGCCAGAGCCGCATCTTCCTGGGCATGTCGCGCGACGGCCTGCTGCCCAACCGTCTGGCCAAGATCTCCAAGCGCGGGGTTCCGGCCGTGGTGACGGTGTTCACCGCCATCGTCGTGGCCTTCCTGGCCGGCATCATGCGCCTGGACGAACTGGCTTCGCTGGCCAACGCCGGCACGCTGATGGCTTTCATGGCCGTGGGCGTCAGCCTGATCGTGCTGCGCGTGCGCGACCCGAACCGCGAGCGCAAGTTCAAGGCGCCGCTGTGGCCGCTGGTTGGCGGCATCGCCATCATCGGCTGCATCGTCTTCTTCTTCAGCCTGAAGAGCTCGACGCAGATCTACTTCCTGCTGTGGAACCTGTTCGGCCTGGCTGTCTACCTGATCTGGTCGTCGCGCAACTCGCGCCTGGCCAAGGGTGAAGAGGCCGAGGCCTGATGGCCAGGCGCGATCTGTCGGGGGCGGTGGATTTCACCGTCCTCGAAGCCATGACGGCGGGCATGGATGATGTGACGGACGAAGTGCTGGGCCTGTTCGCCGAACAGGCCCGCATGTGGTCGGCCATGCTGGACGCCTCCAGCGAAGGCTGGCGCGACGCCGTCCACACCATCCGCGGCGCCGGGGCGGGCATCGGGGCCAAGGCCCTGGCCCAGGTCTGCGAAGAGGTCGAGTTCGGCGAACAGGCTGCTGCGCCCGCCGGGCTGGAGCGTGTGAAGACGGCGCTGGACGCGGCCCTGGCCGATGTCGCCGCCTATCGCCACGAACTGGCGTTAAAGAGCCTGAAGGGCTGAGGGCGACTGTCCTTCTCCCCTTGTGGGAGAAGGTGGCCCGCCAGGGCCGGATGAGGGGTTTCTCGACAATTGATCGTGAATCCGACGGATGCGTGGGCGTGACCCCTCATCCGTCAGGCTTCGCCTGCCACCTTCTCCCGCAAGGGGAGAAGGAAGCTCAGACCCGCGTCTTGTCCCAGGTTCCGAACTCGTGGGCGATGCAGCGGTCGATGAGCAGGCGCCAGACCGGCTCGGCGATGTCGGGCGACAGGCCGGCGGGTTCGGCCGCCTTCAGCACCTTGGCCACCACATCGTCGATACGGGCCTGATCGAAGACGGCGTCGCGGTTCGGCTTGATGCGGGCGGCGGCGTCCATATAGCGCTGACGCTCGGCCAGCAGGGTGACGAGCGCCCGGTCCAGCGCATCCACGCCCTGACGCACGTCCAGCATGGTCGCGCAGTCTTCCGGGGCCTTACGGTCGTCTATGGCGACGGCGGCGGGAGAGGTTATCAGGTCAGCCGACAAAGGCGCGCTCCAGAACATAGTCGCCGGGTTCGGCGTTCGAGCCTTCTTTCAGGCCGTAGGATTCCAGCAGTTCGCCGGTCTCCTTGATCATGGCCATTGAGCCGCACAGCATGACGCGGTCGCTGTTGGGCGAAAAACCGATGGGCAGTTGCAGGTCGGCGAAGACGTCGCCCGACTTGATGCGGTCGGTGATGCGGCCCGGCGTCTCGAAGCGCTCGCGCGTCACGGTGGGGTAATAGGTCAGCTGGGCCTTGGCCTCGTCGCCGATCAGCGGATCGTCGTGAATCTCGTGGCTGAAGAAGTCGCGGTAGGCCAGATCCGAGACGTTGCGCACCGTGTGGCAGACGATGACCTGTTTGAAGCGGGAATAGGTCTCGGGATCGCGCGCCACCGACAGCCACGGCGCCAGGCCCGTGCCGGTGCCGATCAGCCACAGACGCTCGCCGCCGGTCAGGGCGTCCAGAACCAGGGTGCCGGTCGGCTTCTTGCCCATAAGCACGCTGTCGCCCGCGACGATCTTCTGAAGGCGCGAGGTCAGCGGCCCGTCCTCGACCTTGATCGAGAAGAACTCCAGCTCCTCGGCCCAGAAGGGGCTGGCGATGGAATAGGCGCGCAGGACGGGCTTTCCGCCGTCTTCGCCCGGCAGGCCGATCATGACGAACTCGCCCGAGCGGAAGCGGAAATCCTCGGGCCGCTTCACGCCGAAGCTGAACAACTGGTTGTTCCAGTGGCGGACCCACAGGACTTCCAACTCATGGAACGGACTGGCCTTGACGGGCGGCGCGGAGAGGGAGGCGTCGGACATGGCGACTACCTAGGCCGTCAGGGGCGGTTGCGAAAGGGCGCCGCGGCGATCCTTCCGCTCCATGGGGAACAAGGGACCGATCACAATCGGCCAGCCTACCTGTAAGCCTGTGCCATACTGCGCTTCGGCCCAGGAAGATGCGGCCGCAAGCCGCAGGGGATTTCAGACGATTCAGACGAATTGGACTCTCTTTTTCTTCCTTCTCCCCTTGTGGGAGAAGGTGGGCCCGAAGGGCTCGGATGAGGGGTTTCTCCGACAGGGGCCAAAGCCGCGTGGTCGGAAAGGTCGCGAGACCCCTCATCCGTCAGGCTTCGCCTGCCACCTTCTCCCACAAGGGGAGAAGGACGAATTGCGGATGACGACGGAAGATTCCGTCTCTAGCTTCACCGGCATGCGCACTTTTCTTCTCGCCTCGACGATCCTGATGGCTGCGACCTCGGCCTTCGCCCAATCCTCGCCGCAGCCAGCGGCTCCGCCCGCCGCCACGGCGCCCGCGTCCTCGATCCTGACGGTCGAGCGGGTGTTCGCAAATCCGTCGTTGGCCGGGCCGGTGGCCAAGGGCGTCAGCCTGTCGCCCGACGGCGAGCTGGTCGCCTTCCTGCGCTCGCGCGAGGACGACGTGGACGTGCTGGACCTGTGGGCAGCCCCGGTGAAGGGGGGCGATCCGTTCAAGCTGATCGACGCCCGCGCCCTAGTCCCTGACGCCGGCGAATTGTCCGAAGCCGAGAAGGCGCGGCGCGAGCGGATGCGGATTTCCCAGCGCGGCGTGGTCGAATATTCGTGGGACGAACAGGGCCGCTACATCCTGGCGCCGCTGGAAGGCGATATCTTCCTGGCCAACCGCGCCGACGGCTCGGTGCGGCGCCTGACCGAGACGGCGGCGGACGAGATCGACGCCAAGGTCTCGCCCAAGGGCGCCTTCGTCAGCTTCGTGCGCGACCAGAATCTGTTCGTGGTCAATCTGGAGACGGGCGCCGAACAGGCCATCACCACCGACGGCAAGGACCTGATCACCTGGGGCGCCGCCGAGTTCATCGCCCAGGAGGAGCTGGACCGCGACACCGGCTATTGGTGGAGCCCGAACGAGCGCTACATCGCCCTGCAACGCACGGACGAAAGCCCGGTCGACGTGATTCCGCGCCTCGACATCACCGGCGGCGGCGCCTCGGTGGCCCAGCAGCGCTACCCCCGCGCCGGACGGCCCAACGCCGTGGTCGAGCTGTATGTTCAGGACGTGCAGGGCGGCCAGCGGGTCAAGGTCGATCTGGGCGCTGACACGGACATCTATTTGGGCCGGGTCAACTGGGCGGCGGACGGCTCGGTCGCCTATGTCCAGCGTCTGTCGCGCGATCAGAAGCGGCTGGACCTGCTCAGCGTCGATCCGGCCACGGGCGCCAGCCGGGTGATCGCCAGCCAGACCTCGAACGCCTGGGTCAACGTCACCCATGACTTCAAGGCGCTGAAGGACGGCAACTTCATCTGGTCCAGCGAGGAGAGCGGGTGGCGTCACCTGTATCTCTACAACAAGGACGGGCGTCAGCTGCGGGCCGTCACGCGCGGCGACTATCCGGTGAAGTCGCTGGACGGCGTCAATCAGGACACGGGCGAGGTCTTCTTCACCGCCTCCATGCGCGACGGTCGGGAATATCCGATCGAGCAGCAGCTGTTCCGAACCAGCTACAGGCGGACGCTGAACCCGACCGAAGTCACCCCGCGCGGCGGCTGGTGGAGCGCCTCGGTCAACACCACCGGCACGGCCTATGTCGGCAACTATACCGACGTGAACACCCCGGCGCAGTCGGCGCTCTATTCGATCAACGGCCAGCGCGTGCGCTGGATCGAGGAGAACAAGCTCCAGCCCGGCCACCCCTTCTGGCCCTATGCCGAGCGCCAGCAGAAGCCGAGCTTCGGCACGCTGCAGAGCCATGGCGAGACGCTGATGTGGCAGATGACCACGCCGCCGGGCTTTGACCCGTCCAAACGCTATCCGGTCGTCATGCAGGTCTATGGCGGCCCGTCGGGCGGCGGGGTGAAGAACGCCTGGCAGCCGGCGACCAACCAACTGCTGACCGAGGCGGGCTACATCGTCTTCCGCCTGGATAACCGGGGCGAGGGTGACCGTTCGGCCGCCTTCAAACAGGCCCTCTATCTGAAGATGGGCCAGCCCGAGATCGAGGATCAGGTCATCGGCGCCGACTATCTGCGCTCGCTGCCCTATGTCGACGCCGACCGCATCGCCATCATGGGCTGGTCCTATGGCGGCTTCATGAGCCTGATGGCGCTGACGGAGCCGAAGATGGGGCTGGCGGCGGCTTTGGCCGGGGCCCCGCCGACGGAATGGAGCCTGTACGACACCGCCTATACCGAACGCTATATGTCGACGCCGCAGGGCAATGTGGCGGGCTATGCGGCGTCTGACGTGCTGGGGCGCCTCGATAACATGACCGGGCGGCTGCTGCTGATGCACGGCATGGCCGACGACAACGTCATCTTCGAGAACACGACGCGGGTGCTGAACGCCCTGCAGGAAAAGAGCATTCCGTTCGAGACCATGCTCTATCCGGGCCAGCGCCACGGCATCCGCGGCAACGACCGCCAACTGCACCAGTGGCGCACCTATCTGGACTTCCTGGACCGCACCATCGGGACGCGGGCGCCCGCCGCCAGCGAATGAGCCTGATCCGGCGGAACCCGGCCCTGCGGCCGCCGTTCCGCCGGAATGGAAAAGCTGTTCAACCATCTGGCGAACACGACGGCCAAGCTGGCGGGACGGCCGTGGACCTTCATCATCTGCCTGGCGGTGGTGCTGTTGTGGGCCGTGACCGGGCCGCTGTTCCACTTTGACCAGACGTGGCAGCTGGTCATCAACACCGGCACCACCATCGTCACCTTCCTGATGGTTTTCCTGATCCAGAACACCCAGAACCGCGACGCCGCCGCCATGCACGCCAAGATGGACGAGCTGATCTATGCCGTGAAAAAAGCCGACGCGGGCTTCATCGGCATCGAACATCTGACGGACAAGGAGCTGGCGGTCATCCTGCGGGAGGTCGAACGCCGCGGGCGCGACATCCATGCCGGACAGCCCGCGCGGGCGGTCAGGGGCCGCCCGGCGCCCCGCCTCGAGACCGACGCCAAGACGTGAAGACGCCGGGGTCGACGGGGCGAGACACCGCTGCGCGCCTGGCGGATATTCTCGGCGGCTGAGGATCAAGGGGCCGTCAGCGCAACGGTTTGCGCATGGGCGGATTAATCGTCCATGCGCGGCGAACTGAAGACCTATCAGGCCAAGCGGCGTTTCGAGCAGACGCCGGAACCCAAGGGCGCTCGCCTAACCGGCGCCAAGGGCGCGCTTCGCTTCGTGATCCAGCGCCATGCGGCGACGCGGCTGCATTACGACTTCCGCATCGAGGCGGACGGCGTGCTGAAGTCCTGGGCCGTGACCAAGGCCCCGTCGCGCGACCCCTCGGTCAAGCGCCTGGCGGTCGAGGTCGAGGATCATCCGCTGGACTACGGCGGGTTCGAGGGGACGATCCCGGCGGGCAACTACGGCGCGGGCACGGTGCAGCTCTGGGACGTCGGAACCTGGGAGCCGCAGGAGGCGGACCTCGCAGCCGCCTGGGCACGCGGTCAGATCAAGATGATCCTTCACGGCGAGCGCCTGAAGGGCAAATGGGCGCTGATCCGGCTGAAGAGCGACCGTGGCAAGCCGTCCAAGCGCAACAACTGGCTGCTGCTGAAGGAGAAGGACGAGCACGCCGTCGCCGGCGAGGGCGACGCCCTGGCCGAGATCGACGCCTCGGTGACGACCGGCCGCTCCCTGGCCCAGATCGCCGAGGGCGACGCGCAATGGACGTCCTCCAAGCCGACCCGCCGCAAGGCGCCGCCCAAGCCTGCATCGTCGAAGGCGGCGACCAGGGCGAAGCGGCCGCACGCCTTCGTCCCGATCCAGCTGTGCAAGGCGGTGGATCTCCCGCCCTCGGCGGCCGGTTGGGCGCATGAAATCAAGTTCGACGGCTATCGGCTGCAGATCGGGGTCGGCGGCGGTCAGGCGGTGCTGCGAACCCGCAAGGGCCTGGACTGGACCGATCGATTCCCTGAGCTGGCGGCGGATGCGGCCGGCTGGCCCGATGCAGTGATCGACGGCGAACTGTGCGCCCTCGACGACGACCACATGCCGGACTTCAGCGCCCTTGAGGCGGCGATATCCGAGGGGGATACGGGGCGACTGGTCTACTTCGCCTTCGACCTGTTGTTCGAAGGGGCTGAGGACCTGCGCAAGCTGCCCCTGTCGCATCGCAAGGCGCGGCTACAGGCCTATATCGACCGGATCGGCGCAAAGGGCGCCGAGCGTCTGCGTTACGTCGAGCATTTCGCCTCTACGGGGCAGGCCGTGCTGGAAAGCGCCTGCCGGATGCATCTGGAGGGCGTGATCTCCAAAAAGCTGGACGCGCCCTATCACGCCGGGCGGTCCTCGACCTGGGTCAAGTCCAAGTGCCGGGGGCGCGACGAGGTCATCATCGGCGGCTGGTCGTCGGAGAGCGGCCGTCGGTTTAGGTCGCTGTTGGTCGGGGTGAGTGGGAAGGGCGGTCTGAAATACCTCGGTCGTGTGGGAACGGGCTTCGGCGAGGCGGCGACGCGGTTGCTGATCCCTGCGCTGAAGGCCGAGGCGGCGGACAAGAGCCCCTTTACCGGCGCAGGCGCGCCCGAAGGCGGCAAGGATATTCACTGGGTGAAGCCGAGGCTGGTCGCGGAGATCGAGCACGGCGGCTACACCGAGTCCGGGTCGCTGCGGCAGGCGGCCTTCAAGGGCCTGCGCGACGACAAGACCGCCGAGGATGTCACGGCCGCGCCCCAGTCGCCCGCGTCGCCGCCGGCTTCGAGGAAGGGCGACAAGGTCGCCGTGGCGGGCGTCATCATCTCCAGTCCCGACAAGGTGCTGTGGCCGGCGAGCGAAGGACGTCCACCCATCACCAAGGCCGATCTGGCGCGTTATTACGAGGCGGCGGCCGAGCGTCTGCTGCCTCACGTGGCGGATCGGCCCGTCTCCATCATCCGGGCGCCGGACGGCATAGAGGGCGAGACCTTCTTCCAGCGCCACGCCATGGCGGGCTCCAATCCCCGATTGAAGCTGATCGACGTCAAGGCGCGCACCCCCTACGTCGCCGTGGTTGATGTCGGCGGCCTGGCCGCCGTCGCCCAGTCGGGCGGACTGGAGCTGCACCCCTGGGGCTGCAAGCCGGGCGATCCCGAGACGCCGGACCAGATCACCTTCGATCTGGACCCCGACGTGGGGCTGGACTTCGACGATGTGATCGCCGCATCCGGCGTGGTGAAGGCCAGGCTCGAGGCGCTGGGCCTCACCCCCTTCGTCAAGACGACGGGCGGCAAGGGCCTTCATGTGGTCGCGCCGATCCGCGCCGACGGCCGTTCCCGCGTGACATGGGAGCAGAACAAGGCCTTCGCCAAGGCCGTGTCCGAGGCGATCAAGGCCGAGGCGCCGGACCGCTTCACCACCACCCTGGCCAAGAAGGCGCGCGGCGGAAAGATCTTCATCGACTATCTGCGCAACGGCCGGATGGCGACCGCCGTGGCACCCTGGTCGCCGCGTGCGCGGCCGGCGGCGGGGATCGCCTTTCCCCTGTCGTGGGATCAGGTGAAGCCGGGACTGAGGCCTGCGGACTACAACCTGTGGGTCTGGCCCGAATTGCTTGAGCGGCCCGATCCCTGGGCCGATTTCCGCGCCGCCGCCGTCAGCCTGAGACTCGCCCTGCGCAAGATGGGCGTGGAGTGACGCTCAGGCCGACTTCTTGCGCGGCGCCGGCTTCTTCGCCGCCGGCTTGCGGGCCCCGCCCGCAGAACCCTTCAGGCTGTTCTTCAGCGCCGCCATCAGGTCGATGACGTTGGTGTCGTCCGGCTCGGCCACGTCGACCAGACCCTTGCCGCCCTTGGTCTTGGCCTTGATCATCTCGCGCAGGGCGTCGTCGTAGCGATCCTTGAAGGCGGTCGGGTCGAAGTCGGCCTCCTTCTGGGCGATGATGCGGGCGGCGATCTCGACCATGTCGGCGTCGGCCTTCACCTGGGGAATGTCGTCGAAATAGTCGTCGGCGTCGCGCACCTCGTCATGGGCGCGCAAGGTGTAGGCCAGCAGCCCCTTGCCGCGCACCTCCAGCGCCAGCTGGCGTTCCTTGCCGCGCAGGACAAGCTGGCCCAGCGCCACCTTGCCCTGTTTCTGCATGGCGTCGCGGATCACCGCGAAGGCCTCGACGCCGGCTCCCTTTTCCGGGACGACGAAGAAGGGATCGTCCCAATACAGGCGGTCGATCTCGGCCTCGTCCACGAATTTGTCGATGGCGATGGTCTTGGTGCTGTCCAGCCGCACCTTGTCGAAATCGGCGTCGTCGAACAGGACGTATTCGTCCTTGGACACCTCATAGCCGCGCACCAGATGGCTACGCTCCACCGGCCCGGCGTCGGGATCGGTCGGCACCATGCGGATGCGGTTGTGGGTGTCCGGATTGATCAGGTGGAAGCGCACGTCGGCGGCGCTGGTCGTCGCGGTGTAGAGCGCCACCGGGCAGGTGACGAGCGACAGCTTCAGATGTCCTTGCCATGTCGGGCGAGCGGCCATATCGGTTCTCCTCGACAGGGTAAATGCCCGGCGCGGAGATATGTTCGCTGTCGGGGGCAAGCACAGGGTCTCTCCGGCTTGTCCGCGACGGTTCAGGCTTCGGCGTCCGCCTCGGTTTCTTGTGAAGCGGGCCTGCTCTCGCGGGCGTCGTTGAGGATGTCGATGCCCCCCTTTACCGCGATGGCCGCCACGATCAGCCCGACCACCAGGTCTGGCCAAGCCTGGTTCAGCGCCATGACCAGACCTCCGGCGATCAGGATGCCGCCGTTCGAGGCGAAGTCGTTGAAGCTGAAGGTTTCGGCCGCGCGCATGTTGACGTCGTCGCTGCCCTGACGCCTGATCAGCATCAAGCAGATCAGGTTCACCACCGCCGCGATGACGGCCAGTCCCATCATGGTCCAGCCGACCGGCTCGGTGCCGACGATCCAGCGCCGCCCTACGTCGATCAGCACCCCGGCGGCGAAGATCAGCAGCATGATCCCTGACAACCGGGCGGCGCCGCGCTTCCACGCCATCGCCCGCCCGACCGCCAGAAAGCTGATCAGATAGACGATGGCGTCCGAGCCGTTGTCGGCGGCGTTGGCTAGCAGGGCGCTGGACTCGGCGAACAGGCCGCCGAGTCCGAGCATGACGAACAGCAGGGCGTTCAGCACCAGAACGATAAGCAGGGTGCGGCGCTGAAGCCCCTCTCCATGCGATCCGCTCATTCTTCCACGCCTTCCGCCTCGCGGTGTTTGACGGCCTTGGCCGCGAAGGTCGGCAACACCAGCAGCGTCAGGGCTGTCGCCGTCAACAGGCCGCCGATGACCACGGTGGCCAAGGGTTTCTGCACCTCGGCGCCGGCCCCGGTGGCGATGGCCATGGGGATGAAGCCGACGATGGCGACCAGGGCCGTGGTCAGCACCGCACGCAGGCGGCTGAAGGCGCCGAGCAGGGCGGCGTCACGCGGCGTCTGGCCCGCCTGCAACCGCTCGCGGATAGCCTGCATCAGCACCAGGCCGTTCA
>PJUF01001152.1_pt1 | contig 14293 bp, 8 predicted proteins | sample 1512191 | NCBI WGS metagenome assembly PJUF01 (sample SAMN08177673, study PRJNA422409) | Feces metagenome, whole genome shotgun sequencing project. | isolation source: Chicken feces (3) enriched on wood chips | host: Gallus gallus | place: USA: Madison | collected 2015-01-15 | reverse complement strand
TATAAGAACTATTGCTGCTTAAATTCACTATTCCTAATGCAATAGCACCTCCTCTAGAAGAGGATTTGTTTTCTGTAAACGTAGAGTTCTTTATTTTTATATACCCATTATTGGAGATGCTATTGTTGGTTAAATTGCTATAATTAGCATTGTAATTTATGGCGCCTCCTCCACCTCTTCCTGTAGTGGCGGTATATGTTGTTTCGTTATTGGTAAATGTAGAAGATTCGATTTCTAAATTAACATTAAGGTCTACCTCTATAGCACCCGCAGATTTGTTAGATTTATTTTTATCAAATAGGCAATTTGTGATTTTAAGCTTAGGCATGCCTATAGCCGTAGTTTGCTCGTTATTGAAACAATAAATAGCCGAAGTATTGTTAGTTTGGTTGTTAGTTACTTTAAATTCGCAATTTTCTAAAACTAATTCGCTAAATGTACTTTGGTATATAGCGGTACCTTTAGTGGTTGATGAAGAATTACTAGAACCATTATTCTCGAATAAGCAGTTATTTGCTGTTATTTTTAAAAGTTTAGAAGCATCTCCTCCCTGAATAAATAACGCTCCTCCGTTATTTTTAACAGCATTTTCTGTGAAATAAACTTTGTTTAGAGTAATGTTAGTTGTTCCATTTGTTGAATTGGCAATGTAAACTCCGGCACCATCTTTTCCATGATCCTTTCCAGCATAAGTTTCATTTAATGTAGCACCTTTTTTTATGGTAATACCATTCAGTTCAATGCTTGAAGTTCCTAAATTATTAATAGCCACAACATGGAAAACTTTGTTTTCTCCGTCAAAAATGGTTTCGTTTGTTGTACTTATTAAATTCTCATTTCTTTGGGATATAGATGTTTCAGTTCCGGCAAAACCTCCAAAAAGGTTAACGTTTTTTTCAATTACAAAAGACTTAAATTTATTAAGGTCAAAACTTGTTCCCGTACCAGACATGACGCTTTTTCCTTTAGAATAAGGGGTATATGTCCCTTTAGCAATATAAATGTTTAACTGTTCAGGAGTACCAAATGGATTGTAATTAAGATTAATCATGGCTTGCAAATCATCAGAAGCATTTGCCCACGAAGAGCCGTCTTTTGTACCTGCGCCAGTAGGTGTTACATATTTAATAGTTTGTGAATAAACTACATTTTGTGTTATAAGAAAAAGAAGTAGTACGTAGAGTTTTCCCATGATAAATAATTTTTAAATTGCTTTATTTTAAGACGAAGGTAGGGAAGGGGAGAAATGTATTTTTAGAGACTTTGTTAACTCTATTGTTTATTTAATGAAATGTGTGGTTTGTTTTATTAACGTGAATTCGGTTTAAGATATAGGTGAAATCAATAATGCTTATCACTTGTTTTTAACTCGCCGCTGTTGGGCTCGCACTTTTGACTGTAAAAGAGATAAAGCGGAGCGAACACTTGAATGCCATTTAAAACCCTAAAAACTCATGAAAAAACTCCCGGTTGTTTATTTATTCAGCATTGTTTATTGTTTTTATTTGTCTTCATGCTTGTTTCGCAGGTTTCTTTCAAAGCAAGTGTATAGGTTTATATCTGTATCCCGAAAACCGTATTAGCGTTCTTGAACTCTATGAGAAAGAAATATTAAAATTGTGAAAAAATAAGAGACTGAAAATGAGCTAAACGGATGTTTGAAGTGCCAAGGTTAGCAAAAACTGATTTTATTATTCAGAACTTATGTTAATGAGTATATTTTCATCTTCTTTATATATGTTTTTTAGACTTATCTGGAAGACCCTTAGTGTATTTTTTGACAAGAAAATGAATTTACCGACCCCCTTTAATGCGCTGCAAACGCGTTTTTTAAAAGATGATTTTTGGTGTCTCGCTGTAAGGTCGCTGTAAGTTAGCTATAAGCAAGGGTACTTAGTGTATTTTTCTTCTAAAAGAAGTGGATGGAATGGTGGCGCTTTGTGATATTGTTCTTTAGGTTTTTTTGATATGGCAATGCATGCTTAAATTAGAACAACATGTCAATGTTTAAACTGCTCTTTTCTTTAGCTCTTTAGCTATTTTTTTCTTGGCTTCTAAAGCTTTCTTTTTAGCAATTAATTTTAGCGCAGCTTCTTCTTTTTTCTTAAGTGCAGCGGGCGTGTTTTGCTGTTGGTAGTAACGGCAAAACCATGTTAAAGGGCAAACCTCACATTTTGGCTTTCTGGCTACACATATATAGCGGCCGTGTAAAATTAGCCAATGGTGTGCAATATGAATTTTGTCTTGAGGAAGGTATTTTACCAATTGTTTCTCTACCGCCAGAGGTGTTTTTGCTGCCGTTGTTAATCCCAGTCGGTTAGAAACTCTGAAAACATGAGTGTCTACAGCCATGGCTGGTGCATTATAAATGACAGATGATATTACATTGGCTGTTTTTCTGCCAACGCCGGGCATTTTTTGTAAATCTTTAACGTCTTCCGGAACAATGCCTTTAAATTCTTCTAAAAGAATTTTTGCCATACCCACTAAGTGTTTGGCTTTGTTATTAGGATAACTAACCGATCTGATATAAGTAAAAACCTCTTCTGGAGTAGAATTTGCTAGGCTTTCTGGTGTAGGATAGCGTTCAAATAGTTTTGGCGTAACCTGATTGATACGTTTATCTGTACACTGCGCAGAAAGAATTACAGCAATCAATAATTCAAATGGATTGCCGTAATTGAGCTCGGTTTCTGCTTGTGGTTGATGCTCAGAAAAATACTCTACAAAAGCCTTGTAGCGGTCTTTTTTTTGCATGCCTGTTAGTGTTTAGTCAGCTCTTCTTCTTTTTTAGGGAATATTAATGATGCTACAACACTTACTGTCAAAATTCCGAGAATAATATATAATGAATGTGAAGTAGCAAAGCCTATCTCTTTCAGATAATCATGAGCAAGCATTTTTATACCAATAAATACCAATAAGAAAGAAAGCCCGGTTTTTAGATAGTGGAATTTATGGATGATATTTACTAATAAAAAGAACATAGATCGTAAACCTAAAATAGCGAAAATATTAGAAAAGAATACGATGTATGGATCTTTAGTAACGGCAAATATAGCCGGAATAGAGTCTACAGCGAAAATAACGTCGGTAAATTCTATAATCAATAAAACTATAAAAAGCGGAGTAATGTATTTTTTGCCGTTTTCTATGTGGAAAAACTTATGGCCTACAAAATCTGGGTAAACCGGGAAAAACTTAGAAGCCAGTCTTACTACTTTATGGTTTTTAGTGTCGATTTCTTCATCTCCATCACGGTTCATGAACATCATCACGCCCGAATAAATTAAGAAGGCGCCGAATAAATAAAGAATCCAACCGAATTTGCTGATAAGCGTTGCACCAATAAAAATAAATATAAAACGCATTATAACAGCACCCAGGATTCCCCAAAATAATACACGGTGATAGTATTCTTTTTTAACTGCAAAGGCCGAAAAAATGAGTACCATTACAAAGATATTATCTACAGAAAGTGCGTATTCAATAACGTATCCGGTAATAAACTCTAAGGCCAGATTTTTGCTGTAAATATCTAAACTCAGGTCAAAATTATCGGGTATTAACCTGATGTCGTGTTTATGTTTGATAACCAGATTGGTGAGTTCCTCCATTGTGCTTACGTTATGGAGGTAATTGGCATGAAAACGCAATAAGAAATAAAAACCGATGGCAAAACTTACCCAAATAGCGCTCATGATAGCGGCGCTTTTAAAAGATACAGGTTTGTCTTCTTTATTAAAAACTCCCAGGTCAAGCGCAAGCATCAAAGTGATAAAAATGGCGAAGCCAGAGAAAAATATTAATTCGTTACTCATTACTTATTACTTATTACTTATTACTGTTTTACTTTTTTCTTTCGGTGGTAAACCTTACCAGGTTTTCTAAGCCGGTTCGGAATTCGTTTTCCGGGAAATGCGCCAATATTTTAAAAGCTTCGTTCTGATAGTTTATCATCTGCTCCTCGGCATAGGCCAATCCACCACTTCTTTGCACAAACTCTATGATAGCGTTTATCTTTTCTGGCTCATCATTATGATTTTTAACCAGATTTATCATTTTTTTCTTTTCTGCTTTTTTACTGTTATTTAAAGCGTAAATCAGCGGAAGCGTAACTTTTTTCTCTTTGATGTCTATACCTTTTGGTTTGCCCACATCATCTACGCCAAAATCAAATAAATCATCTTTAATTTGGAAAGCGATACCTATTTTTTCTCCAAAATTATACATCAGGTCTACAGTTTGTTGGTCTGCACCGGCAGAAGTAGCGCCGGCAGCGCAGCAAGATGCTATTAAAGAAGCCGTTTTTTTTCTGATAACTTCGTAGTAAACGTCTTCGCTAATGTCCATTCTGCGTACTTTTTCCATCTGTAACAATTCGCCTTCGCTGAGTTGTTGCATAGCGTCAGAAACAATTTTAAGCTGCTTAAACTCATTATTGTTTACAGAAAGCAGTAAGCCTTTTGCCAGAAGATAATCGCCAACCAAAACAGCAATTTTATTTTTCCATAATGCATTTACTGAAAAAAATCCGCGTCTTTCAAAAGAATTGTCTACCACATCATCATGCACCAGGGTTGCTGTGTGCAATAATTCTACAAATGCGGCGGCATGATAAGACGATTCTGTAATTCCACCGCATACACTGGCAGAAAAGAAAACAAACATAGGGCGTATCTGTTTGCCTTTGCGCTTAACAATATAATGCGTAATTCTGTCCAATAGCGGAACGGAACTCTTCATAGAAGCTTTAAACTTCTCTTCAAAAGCATCAATTTCTTTTTCTATAGGTCTTTTGATGTCGTCCAGTTTCAGCATTAATGCAACAAGCTTTGTGTTTGGTTTGCAAACATAAGCAAAAAACACAATTTTTGTTTTGTTGGTATAGAGTTTATGCTTAAAACTATTTTTTGACTTATTTACAGAATTTATGAAATTTTTATATTGGTACGCTTTGTTTTTTATGATTTGCTTTTCGGCAAATGTCTTTGCTCAGGGATTTAAAAGTCCGCAGAAGTTTAAAAGCTTTGGTAAAATACAGGTTAATTACGGTTTGGGATTAAATGAAGTGCTGTTAGAACAAAAGGCAAATCCGTTTCAAATTAAACTGACTATTGGTAAGCAGAATGAGCATTTTGGAGCAGGTTTGGGCTTGGCAACCGCTAATTTTAGAAACAGAGGAGATAATGGCGGTTTAAATATCAATACCATCTCTTTTACATTGAATACGCATTATGTGTTCAAAGAATTTTCAGGTGTAGGGAGTAAGCCTTTTGTAAGATTGGGTGGGGGTTATGCTCCAAAAATATTTAGAGAGTACTCCAAAGGGTTTTTATATGACGGTTCTATAGGTTATGTGATTACCAATAAAAAAGGAGCTAAATATTTTGTGGAGGCGCAATATCAGGTTCAGAACTTTGATGATTTCTTGTACAGAACACATCAGGTAAAAGCAGAGTCTGTTGGGCTGGGAATAGGAATTTGGTTTTAATTATTTTACAAAGTCAACTCATTTCAAAATCAGTTCTGTTAATATAGGGAAATGGTCTGACGGGAACTTCCCCTGGTAAGTGTCTGTTAATAAGCCCCATTTCTTAACTGTAAACTGCCTGCTGGTAAAAATATGATCAATTAGCGTAACTCCGTTTACGTTTTTGCCAAAATTGTTATAAGAGTTGGTGCTTGCGTAAGGATATTTTACCTGTTTAAAAGTGTCTTTTAAAATTTGGCTATTTTCTATAATTAAATAGGGTTCAGAATTTGTATCACCATTTAAATCTCCCATGAATATAACAGGGTTATTGCCGGCAATAGCTTGTATTCTTTCTAAAATTAACTTACTGCTTTCTTTTCTGGCAATTATTCCCTGATGGTCATAATGTGCATTGAAAACATAAAATTGTTTTTTTGTTTTTTTATCTCTTAAATAAATCCAGGAGCATATTCTTTTACAGCAAGTGGCATCCCAACCTAATGTTGGTTTGTCTGGTGTTTCAGAAAGCCAAAAATCTCCCTTATCTAAAAGTATAAATCTGTCTTTCTTATAAAATATGGAAGAGTGCTCACCTGCTTTTAACCCGTCGTCTCTACCTTTTCCATAAACGGTGTAATAAGGTAAAGCGGTTAAAATATCTTGTAATTGATGGTCAAAAGCTTCCTGAGTTCCTAAAATATCGAAATCATGAAAACGAATGAGCGCATTTACAGCTTCTGCTCTGTGAGACCAGCTGTTTTCTTTATCGCTTGCTATATCCAGCCTCAAATTGTAAGAGCCTACAATTAAAGATTGCGCTTTAACATGGAGTTGAAGCGAGATAAGAAATAAAATTAGTATTATAAGTTTATTTTTCATTTTTATGATAACTTTTATTCAGCTTATGCTGTAAAACATTTATTGTGATTATTTATTGTAATCAATAAACCATAAATATAAAAAGAAAGGATGTTTAAATTTCTAATTGTCTTTGTTTTATGTTTTCAGGCGTTAAGCGCTGTGGGTAATGATATCCATAGCGTTGGTATGCCTTATGTGGAAAACTTCTCTAAATCTGTATATCGGGCAGGGAATCAAAATTGGTCGGTAACGGTAGATGAGCGAGATATCATGTATTTTGGTAATTCAGAAGGACTTTTGTCTTTTGATGGCAGTTTTTGGCAATTACACCATATGCCAAATAATCTGATTGTAAGAGCCGTTGTTGCCGATAAAAAAGGAAAAATTTATACCGGTGGCTTTGGCGAATTAGGCTATTGGGCCTATGATAAAAAAGCGCATCTGAAATACTATTCTCTAAAACATTTGTTGCCAAAAAACTATCAGTTTAACGAAGAAGTTTGGAAGATTTATGTAGACGGAGATAAAGTGATATTTCAAACTTTTGGCGCAATTTTAATTTATAGAAATCAAAAAATAGAATTATTACAAGACAACAGCCCATACTTGTTTCTGCTCAATAGCGGGCAAAGGTTTTTTATAGAAAGTATAGACAGGGGCTTGTGCGAATTGAAAAACAATAAACTCAATTTCATTCCGGCAGAAGATTTAGCAAAAATAGAAGAGGTTTTAACTGTTATGCCTTTTGCGAATGGGCAGTTCTTGATTGGAACTTCAAAAAATGGATTGTTTTTATATGATGGACAAATAATTACCCCCTGGAATGTACCTGCCAGTAACTTTTTGAAAAATGCTCAGCTGAATAACGGAGTTAAAATCTCTGATAAATATTTTGCTTTTGGAACCATTTTGAATGGAGTGCTTATCATTGATAAATCTGGTAATATTATTCAGCATATCAATAAGGCCAACGGTTTACAAAATAATACTGTTTTAAGCTTATTTGTAGATAAGTCGCAAAACCTTTGGGCAGGTTTAGATAACGGGATAGATAGGATAGAGCTTAATTCTCCACTATCTTTTTACTTTGATAAAAGTGGCGTTTTCGGGACGGTTTACTCCAGTATAATTCATAATGGTAAAATCTATCTGGGTACCAATCAAGGTCTGTTTCAGAGCGATTGGGAAACCAATGCAGTAAGAAGGAACTTTAATTTTACGCTTATTCCAAACTCTCAAGGGCAGGTTTGGGAGCTGAAAGTAATAGACGGAGAATTGTTTTGCGGGCATAATTCCGGGACTTTTAAAGTAAAGGGGGCAACCATCACCAGAATATCTGCAGTAAATGGTGGCTGGACGCTGAGAAAGTTCTCGCAAATGGGAGATAAACTATTACAGGGAACATATACAGGGCTAGCCGTTTTTGATAAAGGGGAAGACAATACTTATAGCTTTTCTCATAAAATAGAGGGCTTCAACGAGCCATCACGCCATATAGAACAGGATATTAAAGGTAATATTTGGGTAAGCCATGCTTATAAGGGGATTTACAAGCTCAGGTTAAGCGAAGACCTGAAAAAAGTATCTGTACTAAAAAATTATACAGAAAAAAACGGCCTTCCTTCAAATTATAGCATTAACGTTTTCAATCTCAACGGCCTTATCGTATTCTCCTCTAAAAAAGGCTTTTATGTATATGATGAAATAACGGATAGATTTAAACCTTATCAGGAACTTAACCAAAATTTGGGAGCCTTTGCAAATGCCAACAAGTTAATACCTGCAGGTAATTCTTTGTATTGGTTTATAAATAATGGCAAGGTGGCGCTGGCTAATTTTACCGAACCGGGGAAAATAAAATTGGATTCCAGTAAATTCAGTATCCTAAATGGCCGCATGGTGCAGGATTACGAGAATATTTCTAAAATTAATGAAAATCTGTTTTTAATTAGTGTGGATGATGGTTTTGTGCTATATAATCAACAAGTAAAAGACTTTAATCCTGTTAAACCATCTGTGTTTATTGGTAACATTACAAATATTACTGCAACAAATGTTTTGATAACAGAAAGCGGCTTGTTAAGCGAGAATATTAAGATAAACCCGACAGAAAGTAATATCAGAATTTTTTATTCTCTACCTTATTATCGTCAGGCAAAAATTGAATATCAATATTATTTGGAAGGTTATTCAAAAAAATGGTCAGAGTGGTCATCCGCACCAGAAAAAGATTTCACCAATTTGAGTTTTGGCAAATATAGTTTTAAGGTAAGAGCCAGAATTAATGAAAATGAAGTTACAGATGAAGCGGTGTTTCATTTTGAGATTTTGCCGCCATTTTATGCAACTACCTGGGCCTTTATTTTTTATTTTCTACTCTTTGTTTTGGCAGTATTTCTTGTTAGGAAATGGTATTTCAGGAAGTTAGCGAGGCATCAAAAAAATATAGAAAGGCAACTGCAATTAGAAAAAGAAGAACATATTCGTAAAGAAGCTATAGAAAATGAGCAAAGGCTGATAAAGCTTAGAAACGAGAAACTCAAAGCCGAGTTAGATAGTAAAAGTAGAGAGATGGCTAATTCTGCCATGAATATGGTTTACAAAAATGAATTATTGCAGAAGATTAGAAATCAGATACTAAACCTAAGAGATGAGCAAGGAAAAAAACTCTCGGAAGATCAACTCAGGAAAATTCAAAAGGTAATAGACGAAGGAATGCATGACGAGCGAGATTGGAATCTGTTTGAGACCAGCTTTAACGAAACTCATGAAAACTTCTTTAAAAGGCTTAAACATAATCATCCGGCTTTGGTGCCTAATGATTTAAAGCTGTGTGCTTATCTGCGTATGAACATGAGTAGTAAGGAAATGGCATCTCTATTAAATATTAGCGTAAGAGGAGTGGAGCTTAGAAGGTACAGATTACGTAAAAAACTAGACGTTCCGCATGATAAAAATTTAGTTGAATTTTTAATGGAGCTTTGATTTACTACATCATTACCTCTCATGTGCTTTTGTTGGCGACTTAAGAGTGTGTATAAACCGATAAAAAGTGATGTATAGTAAAATCGCTCTTTGAGAGTTTTAAACCGCTTTATTTGGCTGTATTTCAGCAATTCTAAAAAGTAAAAATTAAAATGATGTAGTAATGTAGAAGTGAATTTCTTCCCTTTCGCGAGAATTAGCTTGAAGTTTGTGTTACCAAAAAACACCAATTAAAACACTAATTCAATTAAAAATTATGAAAAGGAAGATTTTACTATTTCTATGTCTTTTCTCTTTCGGTTTTGTTTATGGCCAAAACATTAATGTAACTGGTAAAGTTACTGATGATACAGGAGAAACACTGATAGGAGTAAGTGTAACGGTTAAGGGATCTACCGTTGCAACACAGACAAACGCTCAGGGTGAGTATTCAATAAATGCTCCGGCTGATGCCACTTTAGTATTCAATTATGTAGGATTTACTATCAAAGAAGTTCCTATAAATAACCAAACCACAATAAATGTAACATTAACACAATCTACTCAAAGTCTAGAACAGGTTGTTGTTATAGGTTACGGTACGCAAAGAAAGCGAGATTTAACAGGGTCCATTTCTTCTGTAAAAGGAGAAGAAATTGCCAAATCCCCAAACATTAACCCTTTATCTTCTTTACAAGGAAAAGTTGCGGGTTTAACTATTGTAAATAATGGTACACCGGGAGAGGCTCCTACGGTAAGAATTAGAGGGGTTGGCAGTACAAATTCTGCAAGTCCAATTTATGTGGTAGATGGAGTTATCCAAACCAATGTAGATTACCTTAACCCTGCAGATATAGAAAGTATTGAAGTATTGAAAGATCCTTCATCTACAGCAATATTTGGGGTGCAAGGAGGTAACGGTGTAATTGTGGTTACCACTAAAAGAGCAGCAAAAGGAGAAACCAGAATTTCTTTTGAGAGTTCTGTAGGTATTCAATCTGTTCCAAATAAGATTGATGTAGTTGATGCCGAGGGTTTTAAAAAGTTGTATTCTGCGCAACTGGCAAATTTGAATGCAGCTCCTTTTGATTATACCAATTATACAGCTAACACCAACTGGCAGGATTTAATTTTAAGAGATGCTGCTATGAATAATAATAATTTAAGCGTTTCTAATACTGGTGAAAAATCATCTACATTATTAAATGTTGGGTATAGTAACCAAAATGGTGTAGTTAGAAATAGTGGTTTTCAAAAATATACTGCCAGAATAAACCACGAAATTAAATTTAATGACAACATTAAAGTAGGAGGAGACGTAAATGCATTTCATTACATCGCTAATCCGCCTGAGGTAAATTTAAACAACACTTTATGGGCAGCGCCAATTGTAGGTGTGCAATATGATGAAAATACGTATTATAGCATGCCATCATTTCAAAGGGCACAAGTGGGTAACCCAATTGCTACTTTAAACAGAATGGATAAAACCTCTGTAAACAAAGGCTACAGAGCGGTAGGTAATATTTTTGGAGAGGTTAAATTTTTAAAAGACTTTACCTGGAGATCGGCATTTTATACTGATATAAGTTTTATCAACACAAGAGGGTATACACCATTAGCCAATCGTTTTATGAATTTAGGTGAAGGAAGTATCCCAACTACGATAACTGTTGATAATAGTGTGAAAACAGCGGTTAACCAGCGTATACAAGAGTATAAAAAATTCCAGCAAGACCATACCTTAACTTATAATACAACAATAGACGAAGATCATAGGGTTACTGCCTTAGCAGGTTTTAGTACAATTTATACGGGAGAATCTAATGTTTCTGGCAACAGAAGAGATACCACTTTAAATATTCCAAACGACCCAGACTTTTGGTATTTAAACATTGCTAATCTATCCAATCCCGGAAGCTATGGTGGTGGCGGTGCAGAGTCTGCGCAAATGTCTTACTTCGGTAGAATAAACTATGCTTTTCAAAATAAATATTTAGTGAATGCATCTATACGTAGAGACGGGATTTCCAAATTTGCACCAAGTAACAGGTGGGGAACTTTTGGTAGTGTTGGTTTAGGTTGGGTTGTCTCTGATGAGGAGTTCTTTAAAGAAATTAAAGGAATAGACTTTTTGAAATTTAGAGCCTCTTGGGGAACTTTAGGTAATGCACAAGGGTTTGGAGAGAATTTGTATTTACCGGGTTTAACAAACTCCAGTGTAGGAGTTTTTGGAGATAATGTTTATACCTCAGTAGCTCCAGACTATATTGCAGATCCAAATCTGCATTGGGAAGTAGTAAGAGGCTTAGATTTTGGTTTAGAGCTAAGGGCATTTGACAGTAGATTATCCGGAGAATTTATATATTACAATAGAAAAGCCACAGATATTCTAACCAGAATAACCCCAATAGCAATTGGAGGAAGAGATTTATTAACCAACTTAGGGGATATTACCAACAAAGGGGTGGAAATAACTTTAGGTTGGTCTGATAAAATTGCAGATTCTGATTTCAGCTATAGCATCAATCCAAATTTCACCTATAATAAAAATGAAGTAGAGTCAATTGGAGACAATTTTAATTTTGAGATTTTACGTGGAGCCGGCGTTACACATAAAACTACCAGCGGACAATCTATTGGTCATTTCTACGGTTATCGTCAAGTAGGAATTTATCAAAGCACTGCTGATTTAGAAAGAAGCCCTGCCTGGGGAAATTCTCTTCCGGGAGATATTGCTTACGCAGATTTAAATGGTGATGGAGTGATAACTACGGCAGATAGAGAAAATATTGGATCCCCTTTTCCCGATTATAACTATGGAATTAACGTTTCACTGGGATATAAAAAATTTGATGTAATTCTGGAAGGACAAGGTGTGGCAGGAAATTATGTTTACGTCCAAAGAAGAAAAACAAACACATTTGCCACCCTAAATTACGAATCTAACAGGTTAAATGCATGGACCGGTTCGGGTACATCTAATATAGAGCCTATTCTAGACAATACCAGAGCAAATAATAACTTGATGAGTACCTATTTCTTAGAACCGGGTGATTATTTCAGATTACGTACCGTTCAGTTAGGTTATACTTTTGGAGAAGAATCTCTTGGCAAAATAGGAATTAAGTCATTACGTCTTTATGTGAGCGGCCAAAATTTAAAAACCTGGAGCAAAACAACAGGTTACACACCAGAAGCACCTTTAAGAGATATTTTGGAGGCTGGTGCAGATAACGGAGTGTATCCATTACCAGCTATTTACACATTCGGATTAAGACTAACATTATAATACTCATAAAACAGCATGAATATGAAAAAGATATTTAACATCAAGAAAGGATTAAGTATTATGCTTATTTTGAGTGTAATAGCATCCATCTTTGGTTGCCAAAAAGATTTTTTGGATAGACAATCCCAAGGAGAATATAACGAAACTAATTATCCTTATCCAGAAGGTTCTGGTCCTTACGATCAGTTCATTTTCGGTATATACGATCAATTAAGAAAGTATGATGTAACAGTAATGCCATTTTTGGCGGCAACGAGCATTAGAAGTGATGACGCAGATAAAGGAAGTACTCCTTCCGATGGTCCGGATGCTTTGCAAATGGATAATTTTACGCTAACTCCAACTAACGGAATGCTTAATGGATTATGGACCGGGCATTATACTTTGATTGACAGAGCAAACTTTGTTCTGGAAAAAGTAGATAAAGACAGCACCATAATAGCCGATGATGCAGCTAAAAATGCAGCAAGAGCAGAAGCAAGGTTTTTAAGAGGCTATGGCTATTTTATGTTGGTTAGGCTATTTGGTAGAGTACCAATTATAAAATCTGTTATAACTGTTTCGGTAGGCGAAGCTAACATTCCGCAAAGTACTCCGGCAGAGATTTATAACTTCATAGAACAAGATTTAAATTTTGCTGCGGGAATTTTACCGCCTTCTTATGATCCCAGATTTAGTGGAAGAGTTACTAGTGGAGCTGCCAACGGCTTATTAGCCAAGGTTTATTTAGCTCAAGGTAAGTTTCCAGAGGCTATGGCTGCAGCTAATAGGGTGATGACTTCTGGCCAGTATGATCTGTTAACGCCTTATACCAAAATCTTTAATGAAGACGGCGAGAACAGTAAAGAATCTGTTTTTGAAGTACAGGCAACTGCAACCGCATCTGAGCCAACAGATAAATTTGGTTCTCAATATGCATCAGTACAAGGCGTACGAGGTACCGGTTCCTGGGATTTAGGCTGGGGATTTAATGTGCCAAGCGCAAGTTTAGAAGCTGCTTATGAAACCGGAGATCCTAGAAGAGAAAGAACAATATTGTATACAGGTGGCATTTCTTTATATAATGAAGCAATTCCTGCAGGTTTACCTAATCCGCGATATAACAATAAAGTGTATACCAATCCTGCCAGGAGAGCATCTATTGGGAATAGATTTGGTTGGTGGACAAATGTAAGGTTGTTACGCTACGCAGATGTGGTACTAATGTATGCCGAAGCTGCTAATGAAGTAGGTGGAGAAGATAATATTGATAAGGCTTTAGCAGCTTTAAACAGTGTTAGGGCAAGAGCGAGAGGTGGAAATGCAACTATTTTACCAAATGTTACTACCAGAGATAAGGATTTATTGAGAGACGCTATCCGTCACGAAAGAAGAGTAGAATTAGGGATGGAGCATGAAAGATTCTTTGATCTGGTAAGATGGGGTATTGCTGGCCAGGTTTTAAGAGACCATGGTAAAGCTTTTATCGATAATAAACACGAACTGTTGCCGATTCCTCAAACTCAAATAGATTTAAGTAAAGGTTTGTTAACTCAAAATAATTATTAATCCTGTTAATCATGAAAAATAAGACTTTATATAAAAGTGTTTTTGCTCTATTAATAGGAGCGACACTGTTTTCCGCTTGTAAGAAAGACGGAAATCCCAATAATTTGCCGGATGTAGATCCTAAAGATTACGAAGGAAAAATAGATGGTTTT
>PJUF01001149.1_pt1 | contig 14303 bp, 12 predicted proteins | sample 1512191 | NCBI WGS metagenome assembly PJUF01 (sample SAMN08177673, study PRJNA422409) | Feces metagenome, whole genome shotgun sequencing project. | isolation source: Chicken feces (3) enriched on wood chips | host: Gallus gallus | place: USA: Madison | collected 2015-01-15 | reverse complement strand
AATCAAGCCATCAACATGCTGAAAAGTACAAAACATCGACTTGCAGCCTAATATTGCTCATGAAATTATAATGGAGCTCCAGAAAGCTATAAAACAGAAGAAGGTGCCTTTTTAGACACCTTCTTTCTTTTAATACTAATTCGTAAATAGTACCTTTGTTAAAATAAAAAACATTAAGAAATGACAACATCTACTTCGGATATTTCACGTAAGAAATCAGCGGAATTATTTGAGAAGGCTAAAGCATATTTCCCGGGAGGGGTAAACTCTCCTGTTCGCGCCTTTAAATCTGTTTATGGAACTCCCCTATTCATTGAGCGTGGAGACCAGGCACATTTATGGGATGCTGATGGCAATGAATTCATCGATTACTGTTGTTCTTGGGGACCATTGATCTTAGGGCATAACAATGTGAAGATCCGTGAAGCGGTACAGGAACAATTAGGTAAAGGTCTGAGTTTTGGTGCTCCAACGGAATTGGAGAACCACTTGGCCGAACTTATCCTCAACAACAACAAAAAGATTGAAAAAATACGTTTTGTAAGTTCTGGAACGGAAGCGGTGATGTCGGCTATTCGTTTGGCAAGAGGATATACCAAAAGAGATAAGATCGTGAAGTTTGAAGGTTGCTATCATGGGCATTCCGATTCTTTATTGGTAAAGGCCGGATCCGGTCTGGTAACCTTTGGAGAAACCTCTTCTGCAGGTGTTCCAAAAGCGTTTGCGGATGAGACGATCGTTATTGCATTGAACGATAAAGAGGCTTTGGAAAAGGTTTTTGCGGACTTCAAGGATCAGATCGCTGCAGTGATCATCGAAGGAGTACCCGCGAACAATGGCTTATTGATCCAGGATAAGGATTACATCCACTTCCTACGTGATATTACCAAAGAAAATGGATCATTATTGATCTTTGATGAAGTGATTACCGGATTCCGTTTGGGATTCGAAGGGGCTGCGAAATATTACGATATACAGCCAGACATCCTGACCTATGGTAAGATAATCGGTGGAGGAATGCCTGTAGGAGCTTATGGGGCATCAAAAGAAATCATGGGATGCATCTCACCTGATGGAGCCGTTTATCAGGCAGGTACGCTTTCTGGAAATCCCGTAGCTATGGCGGCTGGAATTGCCGCACTATCCATTCTGGCAGCTCCTGGATTCTATGAAAAGCTGGAGGCGACCACTCAAAAGTTTGTGGAGGAAATCCGTGCATATATCAAAGAGAAAAATTATGTGGTCAACATCAGTACGATCGGGTCTATTTTCTGGTTTGCATTTTCTGAAAACGATAAAATCCAACGTGCGGATGAAATTGATCCTGCTTCCATGGAAAAATATAAGGTGATGCACCGAGAGCTTTTGAACCGTGGTATCTATTTTGGCCCTTCCGGATATGAAGTGGGCTTTATTTCGGCAGCACACACAGAAGATGACTTAAATCAGACATTAGTTGCTATAAAAGCAGCTTTAGACGTCGTATTTCAATAAAAAACAAACTATCTTGGATTCAAATTGTTATCATATTATCAATTCGACTAAATATAAAAAAATGAAAACATTAAAATCAGCATTGGCAGTAGTTACAGCAACAGTATTATTGGCTTCATGTAACACTCCAACCAAAAACAAGGATGGCGAAGTTAGAGACACCACTGCATTAGCAGATTCTGTTGGTGCAATTGCCGTAAATCCACTTCCTCATGCTAAGGATTTTCCAGGTGCGACATTGAAAGTTACCGAATTAACATCAGAGAAATTAGGTGCCGATTCAGCGAAGATCACTGTTAAATACGGTGTGTCAAACTTTAACTTGACTGAACAGACTGAACATACCCATCATATGGCTAACTCCCATGATGGTCAACATATCCATTTTATCTTAGATAATAAGCCTTATGTTGCTTTGTATAAACCAGAACATACGTTTACAGTTCCTGTAAACTCTGAGCATTATTTATTGTCGTTCTTGTCACGTTCATTCCATGAATCGATCAAGACTGCAGATGCTTCGAAATTGATCAAGTTCAAAGTAGAAACTGATGGAAAGATCACCGAACTTCCTCAACCAACTGAACCATCGGTATTCTATAGCCGTCCGAAAGGCGATTATAAAGGCGATGAAACTAATGTATTGCTGTTGGACTTCTTTGTATCTAATACTACATTAGGAGCGGATGCAAACAAGGTAAAAGCGACTATCAATGGTCAAGAGTTCATGTTGGATCAATGGGTTCCTTATGAAGTATTGAACTTACCTAAAGGCGAAGCAACTGTAGTTCTTACTTTGGTGGATAAAGATGGAAATGCAGTGACAGGTGATAACGTTTCTGTTGAAAGAAAAGTTAATTTGTTGGAGAAATAGGGTGCTAGATAATATCTATTATCTATTAGACATTAGATAATAGATATTAGATAATAGACTTTTGACAAGTGTGCTAAAATTGTTCATGATTAATGAACGGGTTTTAGTTTAAAATAGAAAGCCTGGAAGATTTGATCTTCCAGGCTTTTTTATTGTTTTGTTTGTTTACTGTTTTCGGTTTTTTATTTCTTTTGTTCAACCCCGTCATTGCGAGGAGGTACGAGGAAGCAATCTTTGGACTACGCTACCAATGACATGCGGGAAGATTGCTTCGTTCCTCGCAATGACGGGAGAGCTCCCCTAGAATCCCACCGACTTCAAATTCAAGCCGGCTCTTTCATCCAAACCAAACATCAAGTTCATGTTCTGAACAGCTTGGCCGGATGCGCCTTTCAGCAAGTTATCCGTTGCGTTTAAGATCAATAATTTATTGCCATGCTTCTCCAGATGCATGATACTTTTATTGGTATTCACGACCTGTTTCAGGTCAATGTTAGCTTTGGAAACATGTGTAAATGGATGCGCTGCATAAAAATCCTCATACAACTCATAGGCTTCTTCCTCCGAAAGATCAACATCTACATAAATAGCAGAGAAAATTCCTCTTGCAAAATCTCCGCGCTGCGGAATAAAATTTATCCTACTTGCTGCACGTTCTAACAAAGAACCTTTACCAGTTTCCAAGGAACCTTTTCCAGCCTCCGAAGAGCCCTCGCTACTTAGCAAAGAATCTTTACCAGCTGCCAATGACCCATTACCTTCCGGTAAAAAGCCAGGCTGCAATTGATCAAGTGATTCCGAGATTTCCTGCAGATGTTGGTGTTCGAAAGATTTATAGGCTGAAAGGTTATTGTTCCTCCAGGAAAAATGGGTAGTTGCCGATGGCTTCTGCCCTGCCCCAGTTGAACCCGTTGTAGCATTCACATGGATCTCACCCTTCAAAAGTCCTTTTGCTGCCAATGGCAATAATGCCAATTGGATATTGGTCGCAAAGCAACCCGGATTCGCAATGTATTGAGCCGATTTTATCGCCTCCTTATTCAATTCCGGCAAACCATACACAAATTGTGCACCTTGATAAGCCGTATTTGCCCGTAAGCGGTAATCCTGAGAAAGATCAATGATCTTTACCCTTGGATCCACCGGATTCGCATCCAAGAACTTCTTGGCATCTCCATGCCCCACACACAGGAACAGAACATCCACATCACTGTGAAAATCGGACGAGAAGGTCAATTCCGTATCGCCAAAAAGATCGTTATGAACATCGAATAATTTATTACCAGCATTTGAAGCCGAATTGGCAAAAACGATATCCACCTGTGGATGGAATATCAAAATACGCAGGAGCTCACCCCCCGTATATCCTGCCGAACCAATAATTCCTACCCTGATCTTTTCCATTTATCCTTGCTTTTTACTTATGTTATCCTTTGCTGTTTACTTTATGCCAGATGATGGTTTGGTTACCAAAAATCTTGGAGAACCCTTTCACATCATCCCCAGTATATCCTTTATTCATTTCCCCATAGCTGCCAAATTTATTGGACATCAAATCATGCTCCGATTCGATACCCAAAATAACAAAGCGATAAGGGTGTAATTCTACAAAAACACGACCTGTTACCGTTTCTTGAGAACTTTGCAAGAAAGCCTCCATATCACGCATTACAGGATCATGCATTTGACCTTCATGCATATAATTTCCATAGAAACCAGCCAATTGATCTTTCCAAGACAATTGCCATTTGGTCAAGGTATGTTTTTCTAAGGTATGGTGCGCTTTGATTAAGATCAACGGACCAGCAGCCTCAAATCCTACACGGCCTTTAATACCGATAATTGTATCTCCAACGTGTATATCGCGGCCGATACCATAAGGCTGAGCCAAAGCCTGTATTTCTTGGATCACTTTTACAGCGCCAATTTTATTGCCATTCAAACCTACAGGCTCACCTTTTTCAAAGTCGATGCTTACCTGAATCGGCTCGGTAGAAGTAACAGGGGTTGGCCATGCCGCTTCTGGTAGGTATTGGTTGGAGGTCAACGTCTCTGCACCACCTACTGAAGTTCCCCACAAGCCTTTATTGATAGAATATTTTGCTTTTTCTGCCGAATATTCCACACCATGCTTATTCAAATATTCAATTTCATCCTCGCGAGATAACTGAAGATCACGGATTGGTGTGATGATTTCCACTCCAGGAATCAAGGTCTGGAAGATCATATCAAAACGTACCTGATCATTTCCTGCTCCGGTTGAACCGTGAGCCACACATTCAGCACCGATTTTCTTCGCATAATTGGCAATAGCAGTTGCCTGGCTAACACGCTCGGCAGACACCGAAAGTGGATAGGTCGCATTCTTCAGTACATTACCAAATATCAGATACTTAATCGTTCCATGGTAATAGTCTTCAGTTTCATCAATGGTCGTATGGGATTTAACGCCTAACTCGTACGCCCTTTTTTCAATTGTCTTTAATTCCTCATCCGAAAAACCACCGGTATTAACGATGACAGAATGAACTTCCAAACCTAGGTCACGAGAAAGATAGATACAACAGAAGGAAGTATCCAACCCACCACTAAATGCTAAAACTACTTTTTTCATTTTATAACGATTAATATGCTGATAATAACAAAAATAACAATTTAAAAACCTTTTACAGGTTTGACGCCTACCGGAAACACCGTTGCTACCATTTTTTTGGTAGACTTCCATAGTTTCGCTTCAATACGTTTCAATAAAGACTGTTTCTTGGAAATTCGGTCCAAACGTTCTTTCGCTTCCGCTTTACGCTGGATCTTTTCCTTAAGCTCTTTTTCTTTTTCCACAGGATCCCAAAGCATGGCGGTACACATGCAGTTCTTACGGTCCTTCGACATCAGAATATCGTAATTCACACAAGATTGACATCCTTTCCAGAATTCTTCATCTTGGGTCAATTCCGAATAGGTCACCGGTTCATATCCCAGGTCCGAGTTGATTTTCATGACTGCCAATCCGGTAGTCAGACCAAAGATCTTTGCCTTCGGATATTTTTCATGCGATAATTCAAAGACCCTTTTCTTGATGGCTTTTGCAAGACCCACCTTTCGGAAAATAGGATTGACGATCAGGCCAGAGTTTGCCACATAGTCCCCATGGCTCCAGGTCTCGATATAACAGAAACCTGCCCAGGTACCGTCCTTGTGCAAAGCGATCACTGCCTTCCCTTCCTCCATCTTTCTGGCCACGTATTCGGGTTTACGACGTGCAATACCTGTACCACGAGCCTTTGCAGACTCAAACATTTCGTCACAGATAACCTCAGCATAACCAATATGATCTGCTGTAGCGGGAATAATCAAAAAATCTGAAAGTGTCATTTAAATTTATCGACCTAAAATGTAAATACCGAAGTATTTGGATTATCTAATCTTACTCTAACCATCTTCCATCGAGCTTGATGGAAAATCAATATGGGAAATTTGCCTGCCTCGTAAATCAAGCTCGAGGCAGAATAGGTCGTCGGAATCGAAGTATTGGACAATTAAATGATCGAACATGCACATAGGAAACCTGAACAAGCTTGTAGAAAGCTTGGCCAAATAATCCCAAAAATGTTCTGTTACAAATCATCTTCTTATCGTTTTATATCCTGTGATCAGACTGCGCAAAAGTAAACAATTATTTTTTTCTTTTATGCAATATCAATGTAGTTTTTTTACATAAAAAATTACATCTATTCTACTTATTTGCAATCCTTTCAATTAGACCACTACATTATTGAAACGTTTAAAATCTTTCATTGTTTTGTAAGATTTTGGAAGATTGGTAGGAGAATGGGAGGAGATTGGTAGGGATATGCTCCAAAACCGTAAATATTTACTTAGTTTTGCAGAAATATTTAAATATCATGGTTGGTCCAAGTATTATTTTCTATATCCTTTTCGTGATTCCTTATGTGTATTTTATGTATTGGCTGGTTAAGCAGGACAAGAAAAAGCACATGTGGGGGATATTGGTGGTTACGGTGATTGCGATTGCTGGGGTATTGGTGTCGCAGACAGCAAGTAAGGTTGCGATGGAGAATTATAAGCAGCATCAGGTTGATGCGAGGGAGCAGGAAGTTGAAATGCAAGCGGATAGCTTGAAAAATAAGAAATAAGGTTTACGTCATTGCGAGACCTCGTCATGGTAAACTTCGCGTCATTGCGAGACCTCGTCATTGTAAACCTCGCGTCATTGCGAGGAACGAAGCAATCTTTCAATTAGTCCAAAGATTGCTTCGTCGTACCTCCTCGCAATGACGCGCGCCTACTTCGTTATCCCTTCCAGCTTAAACAGGAAAGCATAATTCAGCGCCACATCTTTCAAATAATCAAACCTTCCAGAAGCGCCGCCATGCCCGTAATCCATATCCGTTTTCAACAAAATCACATTACTTCCTTTTTTGGTAGCCCTTAATTTCGCCACCCATTTCGCTGGCTCAAAATATTGCACCTGCGAATCATGCAAGCCCGTTGTCACCAACAGATTCGGATATTCCTTCGCTTCAATATTCTCATAAGGCGAATACGATTTCATATAATCATATGCCTCTTTCTGGTTCGGGTTCCCCCACTCATCATACTCATTGGTCGTCAATGGAATCGTTTCATCCAACATGGTATTCACCACATCCACAAAAGGGACCTGCGCAATAATACCGTTCCAAAGCTCCGGTGCCATATTAATAATTGCACCCATCAACAATCCACCGGCACTACCGCCCTGTGCATACAAATGCGCTTTCGAGGTATATTTCTGATCCACCAAAAACTGGCCACAATCGATGAAATCCGTAAAGGTATTCTTCTTTTTCATCATCTTACCGTCCTCATACCATTGTCTTCCCATTTCCTCTCCCCCACGGATATGCGCGATGGCAAAAATAAAACCCCGATCCAATAAACTCAAACGGGTTGAACTGAAGGTCGGATCCATTGAACTTCCGTATGATCCATACGCATACAACAATAAAGGCGCCTTCCCATCCTTCTTCGTTCCCTTCTTATAAACAAGCGAAATTGGAACTTCCACACCATCCCTTACCTTAGCCATGATCCTTTCGGTGGTATATTGGTTGGCATCGTATCCTCCCAGAACCTCCTGTTGCTTCAACAAGGTCTTATCCTTGGTCTTCATGTTGTAATCATAGGTGGAAGATGGGGTCACCATCGAGGTATAGCCATATCGAACCACATCCGTATGGTATTCCGGATTGGCACTGGAATATACCGTATAGGCTGCTTCGCCAAAATCCATGTAATGTTGACTGTTATCTTTTAGATTACGGATCGCCAGGTTGGTCAACCCATTCTTGCGTTCAGAAACCACCAAGAAATTCTCAAATTCATCCAAGCCCTCGATCAGCACATCCTTTCTATGCGGGATGTATTCCTTCCAGTTTTCCTTTCCGGTCTTATCCAAAGGCGTTTCCATCACCTTGAAGTTCTGGGCACCATCATTCGTTTGAATCAGGAAACGATCCGCTAATGGCGTTACAGAGTACAGCACATTCTTCATCCTCGGCTGGAACACCTTAAAGGATCCGTTCGGATCATCCGAACGCAGGTATAAGGTTTCCGAACTCAATGTACCTCCCGATTGGATGAAAATATATTGATCATTCTTGGATTTCCATACCCCAATATAATTGGTGTTATCCTTTTCATCATAAACGGTGGCATCGGTCTTGGAATCAGTACCCAAAGTATGACGTTTGATCTTCTCACTCAATAAAGTCACCGGATTTTTAGCCGTGTAGAAAAGGGTCTTGTTATCATTTGCCCAGATCGCAGAACCGGAAGTCCGCACGATCCTGTCCTTTAGGATCTCCCCTGTTTCCAGGTTTTTGATGTAGATCACATATTCCCGACGGGACACTGTATCCACCCCATAAGCAACCATTTTATTATCCGGACTCACAGAAACACCACCTAAGGAATAATAAGGAAATCCTTCGGCCATTTTATCCACATCCAAAAGCACCTCCTCAGGAGCTTGAAGATTACCTTTCTTACGGCATACCTTGTAATATTGCTTCCCTTCTTCGGTACGTTGGTAATAATAATAGCCATTTTTCAGATAGGGAACACTTTCATCGGTTTCCTTGATCCTGCTCTTCATCTCCTTGAAAAGCACATCCTGAAAACCTTCCGTGTCCTGCATCATCGTCTTGGTATAATTATTTTCCGCTTCCAGGTAAGAAACAACTTTCGAAGAGTCTGGGCCCTTCTTAAAATAATCATTCATCCAATAGTAGGGATCCTGAACGGTATCACCATGGATTATACGTTGGAAAGCTTTTAATTCCGCAATGGGAGCTGTGGCCTCTGGCCAAATTATAGGGTCTTTTTTCACGCTTGTCTCTTGTGAACATGATGAAATAATCATCGATAGTATTAAACCAAAAACAATTTTTTCTTTCATATATTTAAATTTAATAATGGTCTTAGTTGGGATTAAATTTAGCAATAATATCTAGTTTTTAGATTAATTAACAGATGAATATCCCATAAAACATTAATTTTGGAAAATTATAATCTTAATAAATATGTTAAAAACAAATAAATTGTTGTGCTATCTCGCTTTAGGTATCCTACCTTTCTATAGCGTTGCCCAAGAAAAAGATAAAGATAAAGCGCCTGCCAATTGGTTCAATCTGGATTACCAAAAAGATGGAGCGATGGGAATCAGCACAGATAAAGCCTACGAATTATTAAAGGGTCGTAAAGCTAGCCCGGTAATCGTGGCGGTATTGGATGGTGGTGTAGACATCAAGCACGAAGATTTAAAAGATGTGCTTTGGAAGAATAAAAAGGAAATCCCTGGAAATGGTAAGGATGATGATGGCAATGGCTATATCGATGATGTATATGGCTGGAATTTCCTAGGGAATGCCAAAGGCGAAAACGTGGACCACGATAACCTGGAAGTGACCCGTTTGATCCGTATCTATGAACCTAAATACATTTCTGTCCTTCCTTCTACGCCTCTTTCCGAAAAAGAAAGAAGAGAATTTGTCGCTTATCAAAAAATGGTGACCGATTATACCTCCAAAATGGATGAGGCAGCGTTCGGTAAACAGAACTATGTGCGTATCAAAGAAAGCTTGGAAGCCATTGTAAAAGGTATCGGAAAGGACCCTAAGGCTATTACGGCAGCGGATCTGGATGCATTCCCTAACCCGAACAACAACCAAAAGAACATCATCCGAATCGCTAAAAAGGAGATGGAAAAAGGAAGCTTTGAAAAATTCTATGAAGACATCAAAGAAGGTGCTACCTATTTCAGCGATCAGGTAGATTACCACTTGAACAAAGGTTTCGACCCGCGTCCGTTGATTGGCGATAATTACGATGATGCATCAGAACGTCATTATGGTAATGCAGATGTAAAAGGTCCGGATGCCGACCATGGAACCCACGTAGCAGGGATCATTGGTGCAAAACGCAAAAACAACCTGGGAATCGATGGCGTGTCCGATCAGGTACAGATCATGTCGGTTCGTGTGGTTCCTAATGGTGATGAAAGAGATAAGGACGTAGCCAATGCCATCCGTTATGCAGTAGATAACGGCGCAAAGGTGATCAATATGAGCTTCGGAAAAGGATATGCCTACAACAAAAAAACAGTGGATGAGGCCGTTAAATATGCCGAATCCAAGGATGTCCTTTTGGTTCATGCCGCTGGTAATGATTCCAAGAATGTCGATGTAGAGAAAAATTACCCTATGAAATACTTTACGGATAGCGTGGATGCCATCATTGGTGAAGCTAAAAACTGGATCACGGTTGGTGCCACAGCTTGGAAAGTAGATGCCGACCTATTGGCAGAATTCTCCAACTACGGTTACCGTAGCGTAGATGTATTTGCTCCAGGGGTGAAAATCTATTCGACCATGCCGGAAAGCAAATACAAAGATATGGATGGAACCAGTATGGCTGCTCCAGTGGTATCTGGATTAGCTGCCTTGATCCGTGCCTATTACCCAAGCTTTACAGCAGAAGAAGTAAAACAAGTGATCATGAACTCAGTGACCAAGATCGACCAAAAGGTAAAAGTAAAGGGAGAATCTGGAAACAAACGTGTTTACTTGGATGAAATTTCCGTTAGTGGAGGTGTGGTGAATGCCTATAAGGCCATTGTAGAGGCTGATAAGCTACTTTCGAAGAAAAAGTAAAAAAATGTTAAATTTTTCACAATATTGATAAGTATCTTGCGTTAACTATATAAAACAAAGATGCTTATGGTTGAAAATTCTACTAAAACAAATGAATTAAACTACGAAGAACAATTCTCGAATACAGTAGAGAATAATGAAGTTGAAGTATCATTCGAGGATAAGATTAAAGGTTGCATTTCGCAACTATCAAAAAATCCAGAAGATAAAACAATAGCAAATATACTCAACTATTCAAAGTCACTTCGTAATTTATAAAACATAGCCACTCAGACAGCGGAGTGGCTATGTTCCTTTTTAGTATATTTGTACATGCTAAAAAAAGATAGATATAAGGCATTCGTCGAATACTTCTCTACCCATAATCCCGATGCACAGACTGAATTGAACTACGGCAACCCTTATGAGTTGTTGGTCGCTGTTATTCTCTCTGCACAATGTACGGATAAACGCATCAACCAAGTTACCCCTGCCCTTTTCGAACGCTTCCCTGAACCGGAATCTTTAGCTGCCAGTTCGGTGGAAGAGATTTTTTCCTATATCCGTTCCGTGAGCTATCCGAACAATAAAGCGAAGCATCTGTTGGGTATGGCTCAAAAACTGGTAACGGAATTCGATTCTACCGTACCGGAGAAAATCGAGGATCTGGTCAAATTACCGGGAGTTGGTCGTAAAACGGCTAATGTCATATCTTCTGTGGTTTACCATAATCCGGCGATGGCGGTGGATACGCATGTATTCCGGGTCAGCAATCGCTTGGGCCTTACCAGCCGGGCAACTACGCCATTGGCCGTCGAGAAACAACTCATCAAATACCTGCCGAAGGATACCATTGCTATTGCACATCATTGGCTCATCCTGCATGGTCGATATATCTGCGTGGCCAGAAAGCCGAAATGCGAAATCTGCCCCATAACCTACTTCTGTAAATACTTTGAACAGAAATATAAGGCCAAGCCGGTAGAAAAAACTTAACCAATATTTATCTTTAAACTAACTTTAACTGCTATTAAACATCTTATTTTTAAATAAATACAATATTTAAACTAATTTTTTTAGTAAATAATTTGCAGTTATCTAAACAATACGTTATTTTTGATCTTAATATACTAAAAATATGAGCAACTCAGACAAATTAAAAGCTTTACAGCTTACCTTAGATAAACTAGAGAAATCCTACGGAAAGGGAACCATCATGAAATTGGGTGATTCGGCTGTAGAACCAATCGAAGCTATTTCTACTGGTTCTTTGGGATTGGACATCGCCTTAGGTATTGGTGGAGTTCCAAAAGGTCGTATCATTGAAATATACGGTCCGGAATCCTCCGGTAAAACCACGTTAGCTACACATATTGTTGCTGAGGCTCAGAAAAAAGGGGGTATCGCCGCTATCATTGATGCGGAACATGCCTTTGATAAATACTATGCCCAAAAACTGGGTGTGGATATCGAGAACCTATTGATCTCACAGCCAGATAATGGTGAACAGGCATTGGAAATTGCTGATAACCTGATCCGTTCAGGAGCGATCGATGTGATCGTGATTGACTCCGTTGCCGCTTTGGTACCTAAGGGAGAGATCGAAGGCGAAATGGGAGAATCTAAAATGGGTCTTCAGGCGCGTTTGATGTCCCAAGCCTTACGTAAATTAACCGGAACGATTGCCAAAACAAACTGTTGTTGTATTTTCATCAACCAATTACGTGAAAAAATTGGGGTGATGTTCGGAAACCCGGAAACGACTACTGGTGGTAATGCATTGAAATTCTACGCTTCTGTACGTTTGGATATCCGCCGTACTTCGCAGATCAAAGATTCGGATGAGGTAGCTGGTAACCGCGTAAAAGTGAAGATCGTTAAAAATAAAGTAGCACCTCCATTCCGCGTGGCAGAATTTGACATCATGTTTGGCGAAGGTATTTCCAAAGTTGGGGAGATCATCGACTTAGGTGTGGAATATAACATCATCAAGAAATCAGGATCGTGGTTCAGCTATGGGGACACTAAATTGGGACAAGGTCGTGACGCCGTGAAATCCCTGTTGTTCGACAACCCGGATTTGATGGATGAACTAGAGGCTAAGATCCGTGCAGAAGTTACTGGACAAGATCTTGACCAAGCCATCGCGAAAGAAGAAGAATAGTTAATAGAAGAATAGTTTAACAAATACCCGAATGGGGCAAATGGGCAATCCGCAAACGATTGCCCATTTTTTATTCATCGCATTCTTGTTACAACCAAAACAGTTTCCTTATGTTTAAAAGGCTTAATTTTAAGGTATTAATTGATCATCAACCCATACTTAAATAATGAGCTTTAATAGAAGAAATTTCCTAAAAGGACTAGGCCTGATGGGCTTAAGTGCAAGCATCCCTGCGCATGCCAAGCAGGAAAACCTTTCCACCAGTTTGTTGGACAGTGCAGATCAAGCGCAAAGCTTTGATTTCGCAACAGCGCCCTACCTACAGAATCTAACTGACCGTGAAGTCAGCATCTGTTGTATTTTTAATAAACCTTGTATTGCCTGGGTGGAAGTGTTGGATAATAACAAGGCTATTGTCGAAACGATTTACCAGGTTGAAGATGGGATGCGGAATGCGAATACCGATCTCTTTAAGTTTCGGGTGAAACGCAATGGGCCAAGTTTGACCTATCGGGTAGCGGCCAAGGAAATCACGAGATTTGAGGCGTATAAGATTGAATATGGACAGACCATAAAATCCAAGGAGATCATAGCGAATCTGGCTTCCAGCAATCAGGATAGTGTTCACGCCTTGATTTTGAATGATATCCATGAGAATAGAAATTCTTATGGCGTATTGTATAAAAAAAGCGGACTTCCTAAAAAGGATTTGGTGTTTTTGAATGGCGATTCTTTCCATTATGTGAATAATCAGAAAGACCTGACGGATAAATTATTGAAACCGGTAAGTGCTGAATTTGCGGGCCATACGCCGATGGTGATGGTTCGGGGAAACCATGAAACCCGAGGGGCTTTTGCGAGGTCATATAAGCCCTATTTTGATTATCCGGAGGGTAAGTTCTATCATGCATTTAAGATGGGACCGGTGTATTGGGTGGTATTGGATAGTGGCGAGGATAAACCGGATAGCCATGAGGTTTATGCCGGGACGGTGGATTACGATGGGTATCGATTGGAACAGAAGGCTTGGTTGGAAGGGGTATTGAAATCGAAGGAAAGGAAATCAGCGAGGCATACAATTGTAGTGACGCATATTCCATTTCATCATTCGGATGAGTGGCATGGGACAAAGCATAATAAGGAATGTTTCCATGAGGTATTGCAGAAGAATAAGGTGGATGCTGTTATTTCGGGACATACGCATAGACATGGTTTTCACAAGCCTGATAATGAGCATAATTATTATGTGATTATTGGTGGGGGTCCGAAGGAAGGTGAACGGACTTTTATTGATGTGAGCGCGGAAGGGAAGATGTTGGAGGTGTCGTTGGTTAAGGAGACCGGGGAGGTCTTAGGGACTTTTGGCAAGGGGAAGGGTTAGCGTCATTGGGAGGGGTTAGCGTCATTGCGAGGAACGAAGCAATCTTTACACTAGGCGAAAGATTGCTTCGTCGTGCCTCCTCGCAATGAACTGTGTATATATCCAAATAATAAATTAAATTTTCTCCAAATAATATTCTGATTAGGCCGCTTTTGCGATGTAGCCCTTTCCAGATTTTGCGATGGCGAATGCCTGTTT
>PJUF01001148.1_pt1 | contig 14304 bp, 12 predicted proteins | sample 1512191 | NCBI WGS metagenome assembly PJUF01 (sample SAMN08177673, study PRJNA422409) | Feces metagenome, whole genome shotgun sequencing project. | isolation source: Chicken feces (3) enriched on wood chips | host: Gallus gallus | place: USA: Madison | collected 2015-01-15 | reverse complement strand
TGCCTGCGGCGTGGCCGGCGCACCGGTCACCGATTGGGGCCTGTACGACAGCCACTACACCGAACGCTACATGGACCTGCCCAAGCGCAACGAAGCCGGTTACCGCGAAGCGCGCGTGCTGACCCACATCGAGGGCCTGCGCTCGCCGCTGCTGCTGATCCACGGTATGGCCGACGACAACGTGCTGTTCACCAATTCGACCAGCCTGATGAGCGCGCTGCAGAAGCGTGGCCAGCCGTTTGAACTGATGACCTATCCCGGCGCCAAGCACGGCCTGTCCGGTGCCGATGCACTGCACCGCTACCGCGTGGCCGAAGCCTTCCTGGACCGCTGCCTGAAGCCCTGATCGACCCACGGGAAGGAGCCCGCCGATGCACCTGCCACCTCCGATTCCCGGCCACCGCCCCGCCAGCACTGGCTGGTGGCGGCGCAACTGGCGCTGGGCGATGCCGCTGTCGGTCCTGCTGCTGCTGGGGGTGATGGGCGGCATGGTCGCCTGGAGCCTGCTGCGCTGGAGCGACGCCGCGCACGAAAGCCCACCGATGCGCGAGGCCATGCGGCGTGCCGGCTGCAACATCGAACTGGTGCAGGTGCTGGGCGAGCCGCTGCGCGCCGGCGCGATGCCGCTGGGCAGCATGCAGACCGGCTTCAACGGCCAGCGCGACGTTGCCCTGACCGTGGCCCTGGAAGGGCCGCAGGGGGAGGGACGATTGATCGTGCAGGGCACCCGCCGCGACGACGTCTGGGACTACCCGGTGATGTACGTACTGGGCGAGGACAAGAAGACCTTCGACCTGACCGCGCTGGATGATGCCGAAGCGGCGGGGGAATGCGCGCTGCAGGCATGCCGGGAGCACGGCGACTGCCCCCACACCCTGGCCTTGTGATCGCGCCGTAGCGTCGACCCTGCCCGACAGAGCACCTGCTTCTGTAGCGTCGAGCTTGCTCGACGGATCACCTGCTCTTGTAGCGTCGAGCTTGCTCGACTGCCATCCGCGCGGCAGCCCCACCCCTGCCAGCCTCAACGAGCACGAATGACGCTTTCGGCACCTTCCCGCGTCAGCGATGACGCCGCCGCAGCGCGTCGACCTCCCAGGAAGCCTGGTTCTTCCCTGATAACTGCAGAATGTGCGGCTGGTCCCTTGCACCCGCCCGAATCATCTGGTTTTCTTTCGCCTTCGGATGCAATCGCCCGGTTCGGGCTGTGAGATCTGCGCGCGCAGCGCGCTCAAGGACGAGGAATGCCAATGAAGGAACATTCATGGGCCCGGCAGCGCGCCGGGTGGGTTGCCCTTGCGTTGTCCGCCGTGTGCGCGGGCGGGGCGTCGGCACAGGAAGTCACCCACACCTGGTACAGGATCGGCTCGCCCGCCCCGCTGGAATACAGCAGCGAGCGCGACGCGCAGGCTGCCATTGAAGCGATGGGCGAGCGTATTGGCTTTGCCGCCGAGCCGGTGAAGTGGGGCGTGCGGGGGCACGCCATGACCCGGGACGATCTGGTGACCTACTACGGCGTGAAGCCTACGCCGCTCAACAAGGCGGATTGGAGCTATTCCTACGGTGGAAACACCTTCACCTCCGAGGAAGCGCTGCTGGCCAGCATGCGTTCGGGCACTGCCTCGCTCTGCCCGGTCAGCGTGCCAGCGCCGGAATGGGTCAGCCAGCAGGGTGTTGGAAAGGATCCGGAAAACAGCAGCAGCGGCCTCTGGACGAAGGGGGTCACCCTCTCTTTTGTAACCGTGAGAGGCGGCTGCACCACGCCCACCCCATCGTATGCCACGCGCTCCAGAAAAGTGGCCTGTCCGAATGTGGGCGATCTGAAATGGGATGAAGAGGCGGGGGGCTGTCTGTTGTACGGCAATACCGAGGCGACCTACCGATCGCTCATGTCCTACACCACCCGACAGTCGCCCAAGCAGTGCCTGGCCATGGAAGGCAACCCCTGCAACGCCGCAACGGGGGAGAAAGTGCAGCACGAACCAGAAGTCGACCTGCCCTGGATCCAGCTGATGCGGCACTACCATTCGAAGTCGGCGATGGCCGGCGGCGGCTTCGGGTCCAACTGGACCCACTCCCACAACATCCGCATCGCCAACGGCCTGGTCACTTCGTACATTCCAACGGTGGTTGGCCTCATCGATGAAGATGGCAGCCACGTCGCCTTCCAGCAGAAGACCAGCTACTACCTGGCGACAGACGGAAGTGGTGATCGTGCGGACCGCACCAATGACGGCTGGATTGTCAGCAGGCGCGGTGAAGTCCTGCGCTTCAATCGAATGGGGCTGCTCCAGCGGCGTGAATTCGAAGACGGTACGACGCTGGCCTATACCCACGATGGCGCAGGCCGGCTGAAGGAGATCAGGCACTCCACGGGCCGCACGCTTGAGTTCGCATACGCAGATGCCACCGACGAGAAGATCGCGGCGATGACGATCAACGGGGTGCCCTATGCGCAGTACGCCTACGGTGAGCACGGGCAGCTGGTGAGCGTCACCCACGCTGATGGGCTGTCGCGGACCTACCACTATGAAGACGCCCGTTTCCCCTGGTACCTCACCGGCGTCACCCCGGAGGATGGTCGTCGCTTCAGCTGGTTCGGCTATGACGACAAGGGCAGGGTGACGTGCAGCCGGCATGATGCCGGTTGCAATTGAAGGATCGTTGCTGAAGCGCGCTACGGCGCGTTCATAAGGAGATACACGGATGTTGCGAACACAGAAGCGGGTTGTCCGCGCGACGGCGGCAGTGGTGTGCTGCCTGTTCTGGCCGGTGGGCATGGCGCTGGCCGCAGAGCCGCCCGCAGCACCCAGTGCCGGTATTGATGGCGTGCGACTGCAGTACGCGGCCGACGGCACCACCACCATCACCGACGCGCTGGGGCACCAGACCTTCTACGCGCTCAGCCCGGGTGAGCAGCAGGACCCGGCGCGCAAAGTGACGGGCCGCAGCGACAGCCGTGGCACGGAATCGTACGACTACACGCCGGTGTACTCCGATCCTGCACGGCGTGTCAGTACCTCGCAGGATCGCAGCGGCGCTCGCACCACCTATGCCTACAGCGAGATCAGCGATTCCCCACTGGGCGCAGTAAGCGTCACCGCCCGGACCGAAGCGGTCGGAACGCCGCAGCAGCGCGTCTCCGAAACACGGACCTCTGTGGCGACCAATCGCCTGCTGCAGCAGACCATCGGCGCGCAGGAAACCACCCTCACGCGCAACACGCGCCATCAGCCGACGGTCATTACGGTTCGTGATACCGCGACGGGCACGACGCGCGTAACGACGAATGGCTATTGCGACGCCATCAGCCCTGAATGCCCGCAGATCGGTCTACTGCTCAGTGTGGATGGGCCTCGCACGGATGTGGCCGATACGACAACGTTTGCCTACTACATGGCGGATGATGCGGGCTGCACCACCGGGGCAAGCTGTGCCTATCGCAAAGGCGACCTTCGCCGTGTGACCAACGCGCTGGGTCAGGTGGTGGAGACCTTGGCCTACGACCCGGCCGGGCACCCGCTGTCCATCCGGGATGCCAACGGTGTGGTTACCGACTTCACCTACCATGCCCGCGGCTGGCCGACCTCGGTCACGGTACGTGGGGCCAGCACGGCTGAGGATCGTGTCACCCAGATCAGCTATTGGCCGACCGGCCAGGTGCAGCAGATCACCGAGCCCGATGGCAGCAGCGTGACCTATGTCTACGACGCCGCACAGCGGCTGACCGACGTGGCTGACAGTGCTGGCAACACGATTCACTACACGCTGGACAATGCCGGCAACCGCCTGGACGAAAGCACCGTGGATGCAGGTGGCACGCTGCGGCGTACCTTGGCCCGTACCTACAACACCCTGGGCCAGCTGACCGCCTTGAAGGATGCCAGCGGCCATGCCACCGGTTTCACCTACGATGCCAACGGCAATCCGCAGACGGTCACCGACGCCCTGCAGCGCGTGACCCGCCAGCAGTACGACCCGTTGAACCGTCTGGCGCAGACCCTGCAGGACGTAGGCGGCGTGGAGGCGGAGATCGGCAGCCAGTACAACGCCTTGGACCAGGTTACCCAGGTGACCGACCCCAAGGGCCTGCACACCACCTATGCCTACAACGGCTTTGGTGACCTGACCGGGCAGGTGAGCCCGGACAGCGGCACCAGCAGCTTCACTGTGGACGCGGCGGGCAACCGCAAGACGCGCACCGATGCGCGGGGCATCACCGCCACGTACACCTACGATGCGCTCAACCGTTTGATCGGCGTGGCCTACCCGGACCCCAATCTGGATATCGGCTACAGCTACGACGTGGCCCCGGCTGCCTGTGCCGCCGACGAGCGCTTTGCCAAGGGCCGCCTGGGGCAGGTGCTGCACGCCAATGGCAGCACCCAGTACTGCCATGACCGCTTCGGCCAGGTCACCCGCAAGGTGCAGACGATCAACGGTGTCGCCAGTGCGCTGCGCTACGCCTACAGCAAAGCGGGTCGCCTCACGGCGCTGACCTATCCCGATGGCAGCGTGGCCGACTATGTGCGCGACACGCTGGGCCGCATCAGCCAGATCGGCCTGACCCGGCCAGGGCAGGCAAGGCAGGTCGTGGTCAACGACGTGAGCTATGCGGCATTTGGCCCGGCCACCGGCTGGACCTACGGCAACGGCCGCCAGCTGCAGCGCCCGCTGGATCTGGACTACCGCCCGCAGGCCGTGCACGACCCGGCCGCCGGTGGCCTGTCCCTGGGCTTTGGTTACGACGCAGTGGGCTCGATCACCGAGTTGAAGAACGGCACCGGTTCAGCCGTGCTTGCAAAGTACGCCTATGACACGCTGGGCCGCCTGACCCATACCCAGGACGGTGCAACCGGTACGCCGATTGAAACCTATGCCTACGATGCAACGGGCAACCGCACCGCGCTGACCACGTCGGCCGGTACAACCAGCTACACCTACCCCGCCACCAGCCACCGCTTGACTGCGGTGGATGGCGAGGCGCGCAGTCATGACGCAGTGGGCAACACCACCAGCATCGGCAGCAAGGCGTTCACCTACAACGATGCCAACCGCATGAGTGCGGTGAAGCGGAGCAGTGCGGTTCTGGAAAGCTATGGCTACAACCATCGCGGCGAGCGTGTACTGCGCGCGGCCGAAGGCGGAAATGCCCAGATAACGGTCTACGACGAAGCCGGGCAGTGGCTGGGCAACTACTCGGCAACGGGCGTGGCGCAGCAGCAGGCGATCTGGCTGGATAGCTACCCGGTGGCCTTGATCAATGTGCCGAGCACGGGTGCGCCGGAGCTGGCCTACATCCAGCCCGATCACCTGGGTACGCCGCGCGTGGTGATCGACCCGGTGCGGGATGTTGCAATCTGGGAATGGAGCAGCAAGAGCGAGGTGTTTGGCGATCAGGCGCCGACCAATGATCCCGATGGGGATGGTGTGGCGTTCGACGTAGCGTTGCGCTTCCCAGGCCAGCAGGCGACGGCTGCGAGTGGGTTGTTCTACAACTATCAGCGTGAGTATGACCCGGCGGTGGGGCGGTACTCGCAGAGTGATCCTATTGGGCTGGAGGGTGGAATAGCTACCTTCAGTTATGCACTGAATGATCCAAACTCACAGGTTGACCTGTACGGACTTCAGGCGTTGCGCAGCGGTATGCAAATCGGTTCGCGCGCGATTATGGAGTCGAGTCAAGCATACTCATCGGGTGGTCAATCCGACTTCCGTTCATCTAATCCACGAGGCAATTTACCTTCTGGCTTTGCGGCCATGGGCAATGCGCTGAATATCCTGAGCCTGACTCATTCAAGCAGCGTAATTAACCCGCAGAGCAATGCATCAATTCTTGTAGGTAGCATTGTCTCGACGGCCTGTGAGAACGACGATGAAGACTGCAGTCGTCTTGTCGCAAAGATCGATTCTCTGGTAATTGAGCTAAGGAAGAGGTACTGGGATCTTAAGCAGGATAAGCTTGGACTTCCTGCTACTGGCCGCATGTCGATAGATGGACATGTCCAACAATTTCAGAACAAGCAGGCGCAGCTGAGGCGATTGCTTGCTGAAGCTTCGACAAAGCGCTGCGCTGGTTACAGCAATGAAGCTTGGTCGTGGGCTACCATGTCTCAACCAATGTGAGAAGACAGATGATGTTTGATTCAGAAAAAGTGGAAAGGATCGCTAACGCTTGGGTCCAGTTCACCAGACTTGCAGTGGATGCAAGCGAGCGAGATTCGCTTGCAAAGGTCCTGGATGAAGTTGATGACATAATTCAGCGGGATTCTGTAGAGGGTTGGGCGTTTATCGAGGCAGTTAGAAATATGAAAGTGGACCTTTCACTGCTTTCCAATCTCGCTGCTGGTCCCTTGGAAGACTACCTCGTTGTTCATGGAGAGAGCGAGATTGCAAGGCTTGAAAGCCTTGCGAAGCATGACGTGTCCTTTCGCCAATTGCTCGCTCAAACCTGGAAGAATTCGATGTCGGACGAGGTTTGGGAGCGCGTCCAACTTGCTGCCAAATCAGGCTAGGTTGCCTTATACAAGCCTTGCGTCTCCAATTGTCGTGTGTCAGAAACCCCCGTGCGACCATGAAATCTTTGCAGCAGTCGCAGCCGATGTCGCCTGCAGCAGCGCTGACCGCCTCGGTGAGCTGCAAGCAAACCTTGTTCCCAGCCTCCCGTGCGCGGACTACTACGGTGGGTACAAGGCCGCGGGAGCAAGGTCGAACGGCTTCCAAATGCTAGATCCATCCGGTTCCGCAGTGCGTCCGGTGATTCCGGCACCGTCGTGCAAGCCAAGTATGCGTACGACGCACTGGGCCGCCTGACCCAGACCCAGGACGGTGCAACCGGCACGCCAATTGAAACCTATGTCTACGATGCAACGGGCAATCGCACCGCGCTGACAACGTCGACCGGTACCGCCAGCTATACCTACCCCGCCACCATCCATCGCTTGACTGCTGTGGATGGCGAGGCGCGCAACCATGACGCCGCGGGCAACACTACCAGCATCGGCAGCAAGGCGTTCACCTACAGCGATGCGAACCGTATGAATGCGGTGAAGCAGGGCAATGCGGTGCTGGAAAGCTATGGCTACAACCATCGCGGTGAGCGTGTGCTGCGTACGCCCGAAGGCGGAAATGACCAGATCACGGTGTACGACGAAGCCGGGCAATGGCTGGGCAACTACTCGGCAACGGGCGTGGCGCAGCAGCAGGCGATCTGGCTGGACAGCTACCCGGCGGCCTTGATCAATGTGCCGAGCACGGGTGTGCCGGAGCTGACCTACATCCAGCCCGGTCATCTGGGTACGCCGCGCGTGGTCTTCGACCCGGTGAGGGATGTTGCGATCTGGGAATGGAGCAACAAAAGCGAGGTGTTTGGCAACCAGGCGCCGGCCAATGATCCTGACGGGGATGGTGTGGTGTTAGAACTGGCGTTGCGCTTCCCGGGGCAGCAAGCGACGGATGCGAGTGGCATGTTCTACAACTACCAGCGGGAGTATGACCCGGCGGTGGGGCGGTACTCGCAGAGTGATCCTATTGGGTTGGCAGGTGGGATTTCGACTTTTGTTTACGTAACTGGCAACTCCATCTGGTTCATTGACCCTTTGGGATTGAATAGCCAATATGGAGCGGGTGCCTCGGGCTCGGCAGCCGTGCCTGGGTTTGCAGGGAACTTCTCTGGAACTTTGGGAATTTCTGTCCCTAAGGATTGGAAGGATGTTGGCTGCTATCAGCTTTATGGTTCATTGCAATTGGGTGCAATGTTGGGCGGTGGAGCATATCTTGGCGCAGGCACGTCAGTAAGTGCGTCGGAGAGCTCGGCTCCATTGCCTGAAAAATCCTGGGGTGTCTATAGATACTCGGAAGTCGCAGGGGGTTGGGGGCCGTCGGTTGGCGTGTCTGTGCAAGGTGCCGACAACCTAATGAAGGGGAATAAGGATGGCGACAATTGGGCTTGGTTGCGCCGCTTATTTTCGCTAGAAGATATGGAGAGAGATAAAGTTGGTGGCGGGTCGGCTTCCTTCCCTCCGCTGCCTGGGGTTGGATTCGGCGTTATGTCTGCATCTGGCTACGCAGTTTCAGGGCAGTTAGCTACGCCGACTGGCAAAGGATGCGGGTGTCCCTGATATGAGTGCATACAAAAGATTTCTTCGAGCGTACTACATCATGTTTTTCTGGGCATTGAGAGTGGTTGGTTTCCTGGGAATTGCTGTGAATTTGACAATTCTATACTTTGTTGTTGTTGACATTTATGATGGTGGTGGAAAGTACGGGTACTCGGGTTTGATTTTCGTGGCCGTCTCTCTGGTTTGGTTTTCTGCCACATTGAAAGCTGGATCTATTGGCCTGAGCCGTCTCCGGCGAAAAGGCGAGTCGTAGGCGTCGCCAGGCTGTAGCGGCGGCATCGCGGAATGGTTCGCACAGTAGATGGGATGGCTGCCACCCACGGCTATCCAGCGGTCAAGAGGTGCTCGTCGCGGGAAGGGTGCCCTCAGTACAAGTCGCTGAATGAATTCGCAGAGCATCCATAGATCGTACAGATGCTGGCCAATGATCCTGATGGGGATGGTGTGGCGTTCGAACTGGCGCTGCGTTTCCCCAGGGCAGCAGGCGACGGATGCGGGTGCAACTACCAGCGATGTGGTGTCACTCCTGGTTTCGACACCCCCTCCCATTTGGACAGACTCTATAGAGCCAACCAGAATTCGAAGAACTGCCAGTGCTTCTGGCAAAGTGTTGGAGCTGCTGATGCGGCAGGTGACATGTCGCCACCTCCAAGCTCGATACCCGTAGGCGAATTTGTGAGGTGGCTTCAGTGAAATATCTGGATGGAAGAAAGTGTTTCTGGGTGATTTGGTTGATATCGGCGGCGGGATGAGTGGGGTGGTTGTTGCTGTGATTGATGATGGGGCCTGCGCGAGCGGGATTTCGGCGAAGGAATGGCAATATCTTGGACAAGGGGTATTGCTGGATGCGCCAGGCTTTGGGATCCTGCACTATTCGAATGCCGAGCATGATTTTACTCTAGTAAGAAGGGCTCGTTGAGAAAGTTCTGATGCCGTCATGGGGGAGTCTAATCTCGAAGCTGCGGCTGTCGAGTTCGGTCGCTATCGTTGCGCTCCGGGGCCGGAGGTCCAACAGTCGAGTCGAGCTTGTTCGACTGATACGCCGATGCCCGATCACCAAGCACACTCCCGACGATTCCGCGTGCGTGATCGTGAGTTGCAGCGCCCTGCCTACGACCCGTTCGAACCCCTAATTGAGAGATGGCGATGGTAGGGTCGTGCAGGCAAAGCATGCGTACGACGCACAGGGTCACCTGACTCAGACCCTGGGTGACTGGTGGTGGCGCTTGCCAGCAGCAATGCACTCAGTTCATCGTCGATGGAATCAATCCGAAGTACCTGCCTGGAGGGCCATGGCGATGAGGAATGGGTTCGGCGTGGCGACACTCTTTGCGTTGACTCTGGGGGCGCTCTGCGGATGTTTGGATCGGTCTGATGAGTACGACAGCATAAACGAGGCTAGAAGTGAGCGGGTTTTTGAGAAAGGATGGCTCCCAGGCTTTCTACCGGAAACTACGCGCGATTTGAAAGTTGTGACTACTGTTGATGTTTCAGCGGGGCGCGGAAGATTCATCTTCGATCCCGAGGAGTATCCCTCGTTCTCCGCTAGATTGTCGGACTATGACGGCTCCATGCCAAAGATTGATGGCGATGCCAAGGCGGCCAGAAGGCTTTTGTATGAGGGTTACGAAGCGCGAGTGTATTCCTCCGGCGGCACGTACTGGCTGTTCTTGTGCGAATCGGGTGAAGGGGTTTGCGAATTCTTTGTTTGGCAGTAGCTGGTGTGGCGAGTTGCGTCCAATGCATGTGTGCAAGACCTGCCGGTGACGTACTAAGCCGGCACTCGCCTACATCCAGCCCGATCATCTGGGCAGACAACGAGGGTCACAAGGTTGCTAATCGGCAAGCTGCGGCATGTGAACTTGGCGAGAGTTGCGCAAAACGTTGTGCCAGCTATGTGCCCACTTCATTTCGTCCCTTCTTGAATAACTACATTTCGGAGTGGTAGCGTGCAGATGTGGTTGAAAGCTATGGGGCTTCATGTGATCGGACTTGCAGTCTTGATTTCCGGATGCGGCTACGAGGAAAGATCCTATGATTCTCTTTTGAATGTACATGATGAAGGCGATCTTTCTATGGCAATCGCGCTGTCGACGCCGAAAGATGCAGTGTCGATTACGTTCATTTCAGACGTTGAATCTGGACTTTATTTTGCTTCATACGAGACGCAGAGCCCAATAGGCCAGATCAAAATGGCTGGCATGTCAGTATCTGCGGCGCCACAGATCGGGCTTATTCGCGATTCGGTTGGTTTCGGTGTTGACCTGCCCTCAGACGTCGAAGTCTTCTACAAGTGCATGGATCTCCCCGAGTACCAGGCTGGGGTGACTGAAGGCCGCGGCGAGATCGCCTTGGCAGGAATCTCCAGCAAACGTATCTATCAATGGAACCAGCGTCACAATGACAGGTTGGAGGAGAGGTTGTGTCGAAGGAACGAAAAGTAGAAGAGCAATCAGCTGAAACGACGGCACGCAGGTCTGAAACTGATGTAAAGATTGACTGACTGGGCATCCACTCGATCCACATTCTGGCCCACAGACCACGCCGCTGGAGAGCGCGAGTGCGTACACAGTCGACTGGCGGTGCTACGTTGGTGGAACATTGAATACCCTTGGATTCGTTGGCGTGTCTGTCTCAGGAACTGACGACTCTGGTGGGCCGTACGCAGATCAATGGCCAGCCACACATGTGGTTGGCGCCTCTCACGATGGATGGATCGGCCAAGACGACGACTTCCGCTGCATGACATACCGCCAAGTCGCCCAGCGAGGAATGGACGGTGCGGCGGCTGCGCAGTGCGTGAGTGACGGGCGCGAATGGTTTGACCAGATCGTCAAAGGTAACTCAGCCGCTGAGTGCGCAGCGGATCAATCGGCAACTTCCCCTACTGATGACTGGCATGCCTCCGATGAACACTCCTAAAATTCTCCTGACTTCTGCGCTGGCACTCACCGTTGCTGGTTGCATGGAGGTTGCAAGCACAGAATACGCGGACCGGGATCAAGCTGTTTCCAGGAACGCAATCGGTGAGTCGAAGTGGCTACCTGCGTGGTTGCCCGAGGATGCTGTTGATATACGCGAGACGCACGACATGGACACCAACGAAACGTGGTTGGTCTTCCATCCAGCCAGCGGATTTTTTGTTTTTCCAGAAGACTGCAGGCCTGCAAGCAAGCCCGAGATGTCGGACGCGCGAACCATGCGCCGGTTTCCCAAGTTCGCCCGCAGTGCGTGGTCGCGCGCGTCGGGATACACCGGCGAGTTCCGCCTGTGTCCGGAGGGCGGTGCTGATCGCTGGATCATCCACGATGAGGAACTACGCCTTGTCTACAGCAGCGTAAAGTTCGAGTGAGCTACGGAGGCATTTTGCATAAGACGTCATTGAACAATGTGGGTGAATGTCATGTCGGCTCAAGGATGAACATCTATCCAATCGGAATCGCCAGTGGCGAGAGTGTCGTCTGGTTTGCATGGGTGTCAGATGAGCATGATCATCTGATGTCAATTGATGGAGCAGCTGTCCGCGCTTCCAGCCGGCATGATCTGAACCTGGCGGTCGCGAGTGCTGGAGGTTCTTTGGACTGGGAGGGTGAGTCAGCATTTGATGTTGACGCACTGATATCTTCAGCTCGCTCGGGTGTCGGGGTTGACCCTGAGGCGGTCATCGACTTCTGGAACTTCATGACGGATCTTTTCAGAGTCGTTGAGAATGCGCCGATGGAGATGTTTTATTCTGAGTTGATTGATACGTATGACGTATTCTTCTCGCAGTGTGGCATCGCAGGAGCAGTTGGTCTGGAGCCAGTTTCCATCTCAAGGCGGGATCTCGACGCATTGCTGATCGTCCTGCATGATGGATTGCAGATGGTGATCAACCGATAGTTGGACACTTGGTCGTTCGTACTGGAGTTTCCGTGGCGCGCCTGCTGACCTTCACCTGCCCGCTCTTTAGAGCACCCGGCCAGCGCTTTCCCCTGCGTTCGGCAGATGAGCGCCAGGCGCAGGCACCGTGTACTGCGTGCGGCGTCGTCCTACGCTCTGACCCACCGTTGGGCATGCACTCGCTCTATCTGGTGTGCACCCAGATCCTGCTGATGCTGGCGGTGTTGCCCTTGATCTGGGCGATTGCCACGGGCCAATGGGTCTGGGCAGGAATGATCTGGCTGGTGCTGTATGTGCTGTGTTGGTTCCTTGGCGCCGTCAGGCACGCACGAAGCAAGATCGTCCGTGCCGTGCGGGATCCCAACTACAGCTACGCGCGCAGGCCGAACGCTTGACTGGCCTGCACCCTGCCGGGTATCCGGGATCCATATGAGACGCGAACTTCTCATGATGTTTGGCATGGCGTCAGCCCTGGCGGCCTGCAACAGCAGTGACCGCTTGGGTGAGCTGCAGACGAAGCCCGTCTTCGCGCTCCTGAGCGGCGCCTATTACGGTGGGATGTGCGAGGGCGCGCCGAGTACTGACAAGCAGGTCGCAGAAATTCGCGCCATCAAAATCCATAACAATGCCGGTCATTGCCGAGTGATTTACTTGGATGGTGTGGACCGGGCCGGCGAGCTTCTGATCTACGCGGAAAGGCCAGGCGAGCGCCTGGCATGCAGCGGGTTGCTTCAACGGCTGAAGGCGAAGGATGCCAATGCGGCGGTCATTGCCAAGGCCGGCGAGCGCTGCGGCTGATCGATAGTCCTTGCCCCGGTAGAGGCCAACTTTGGTTGGCCCCCTCGAAAACCGCCCACCAAGGTGGGCATCTACCAGAGCGGTTGCCCGCCCCAGCCTATGACCTCCAGCCGATTGTCGCCATCGCCCTGAGCGCGTAAGTTGCGGGCAACCCTTTCCCGGAGTGCCCCATGAAGCCGATCGCGCTGGCCGTTGCCCTGGCCCTGACCGCCGCCCCGCTGCTGTCCGCCCCGCCGGCGCTGGCCGCACCCGCTGCCAAGGCCGCCACCCCGGCCAGCCCGGCCTGGGTGGCCCGCAGCAATGCGCTTGCGCAGATCCTGCTGGACGCGCAGGGGCCATTCCAGCCGGAAGAGACCGGCTTCTTCGGTGTGCCCGGCTACGACGACAAGGTGGCCGATCTCGGCCCCGACAACGGCAAGCGCTACCGTGCGGCGATGGCCAAGGCCCGCGACGAGCTGAAGGCGAAGCTGGCCACGGAGAAGGATCCCAACGTTCGCCAGGATCTGGCGATCATGATCCACGCCGCCGACCAGAACATCGAAGGCAGCACGCTCAACGAGAAGTACCTGCTGCCATGGAGCGACGCACCGCAGACCGTGTTCAGCGGCCTCAACCTGCTGCTGTCCGACCAGGTGCCGGCCGAGCGCCGGGCCAAGGCACTGGACCGCCTCAAGGCCTATGCCGGCCTGCAGCCGGGTGGCACCGCGTTCACCACGCTGGCCCGCCAGCGCTACGAGGAACGCCTGAAGGACAGCGCGCTGCTGCAGCCCACGCAGATTGAAGTGCAGCAGTCGCTGGACAATGTCGAGACCTACATCAGCGGCATCGAGTCGCTGCTGAAGAAGTATCAGATTGCCGGCGCCGATGAGGCGATGCAGACCCTGGCCGGGCAGATGAAGGACTACGCCGCCTGGACCCGCAGGGAAGTGCTGCCGAAGGCGCGCACCGATGCCCGCCTGCCGGCCCCGCTGTATGCCTTCCAGCTCAAGCAGGTCGGCATCGACATCGACCCGAAACTGCTGATGCAGCGCGCGCAGCTGGAATTCATGGAAACCCGCTCGGCGATGCAGCAGCTGGCGCCGCTGGTGGCCAAGGAGAAGGGCCTGAAGGTGGCCGACCCGAGCGACCCGGTGGCGGTCATCCGCGCGCTGAAGGCCGACAAGATTGCCAATGACCAGTTGGAAGGCCACTACCGCAAGGTGATCGATGCCATCGATCCGCTCATCCGCGAGCACGGCATTGTCGATGTGCCCAAGCGTGCCATGCAGATGCGCCTGGGCTCGGCGGCGGAAAGCGCGGCCAGCCCGGCCCCGCACTTCCTGCCGGCACCGCTGGTCAACAACACCGGGCAGCAGGGCACCTTCGTGCTGCCGCTGGGCAACCCGGCCGCCGGCGAGGGCGCGCAGTACGACGATTTCAACTTCGGCTCGGCGGCGTGGACGCTGAGCGCGCATGAAGGCCGCCCCGGCCACGAGCTGCAGTTCACCGCGATGGTCGAGCGTGGCGT
>PJUF01001145.1_pt1 | contig 14350 bp, 14 predicted proteins | sample 1512191 | NCBI WGS metagenome assembly PJUF01 (sample SAMN08177673, study PRJNA422409) | Feces metagenome, whole genome shotgun sequencing project. | isolation source: Chicken feces (3) enriched on wood chips | host: Gallus gallus | place: USA: Madison | collected 2015-01-15 | reverse complement strand
GCAGGCGCGGCGTGGCCGACAGGGTCTTGGCGCCTTCCAGGCGGCCGTCGCGGTTTGCGACGGGCTGGGTGGCCCAGCGACGACGCGGATCGGTGCGCTCCTGAATGGTGTAGGCGTCGCCTTCCACCGCCTCGGCGAGGGCGGTCATGGTCGCGGCGTCTTTGCCCATGGTGCTGGCGATCAGGCCGGCGGCCGATTCGGCGCCCGGCAGGGTGGCCGCGTAGGCGGGATCGGCCACGATACGCGCCACCATCTGCTGGCGCTGGGCCGGGTCGGCGGCGTACTGGCGCACGCCGGCGACGTATTCAGGCGATTGCAGGGCCAGGATGGCGCCATAGGCGATCATGCCACGCGACAACTGGCCGGCCTCGACGGCGGCGCCCTTGCGGACGGCGGCCTGGATGGATTCGGCGTCGGGGAAGCCGGCCTGGATCGACCCGACTTCACGCACGAAGGCCACATAGACTGACGCGGCTTCAGCCACGCTCTGATTCAGAGCCAAGGCGGGGGGAGGCGGCGGCGGAGGCGGAGGCGGCGGCGCTTCCGGTTCGGGCGTCGAACAGCTGGCCAGGACGGCGGCGGCGGCGACAGCGGCGACGGAGAGGCCGCGGCGCAAGAAGGCCTGGGGCATCGGCGGTCTTCCCTTGTTCTTAAGCGATACGCACTTGGACGGGCGTCCGAGGCGCGCGGCGCCCCAGACTACAGACCCTTATATCGCGGAGGGAATGGTTAGCCGAACCTTAATCGAACAGCTTTGAGACCGACTCTTCGTTGGCGATCCGCCGAATAGCCTCGCCCATCAGCGGAGCCACGGACACGCGGCGAATCTTCGAGCACTTCAAAACTTCGTCAGGCTGTTCGATGGAGTCGGTGATCACCAGCTCCTTCAAGGGGCCGTTGGTGACGCGATCCACGGCCGGGCCGGACAGGACGCCGTGGCTGATGTAGGCCGAGACCTCGGTCGCGCCGCGATCGATCAGCGCCTTGGCCGCGTTCACAAGAGTGCCGCCCGAATCGACGATGTCGTCGAACAGGATGCAGCGGCGGCCTTCGACGTCGCCGATGATGTTCATGACCTCGCTCTCGCCCGCCTTGGGGCGGCGCTTGTCGACGATGGCCAGGTCGGCGTCCAGGCGGCTGGCCAGCGAGCGGGCGCGGACCACGCCGCCGACGTCGGGCGAGACGATCATCAGATCATCGCCGCGCGGATAGTTTTCCTTGATGTCCTGGGCCAGCACCGGCGTGGCCACCAGATTGTCGGTCGGGATGTCGAAGAAGCCCTGAATCTGGCCTGCGTGCAGGTCCATGGTCAGGACTCGGTCGGCGCCCGCACGGGTGATCAGATTGGCGACCAGCTTGGCCGAGATCGGCGTGCGGCCGCCCGTCTTGCGGTCCTGACGGGCGTAACCGAAGTAGGGCATGACCGCCGTGATGCGCCGGGCCGAGGCGCGCACCAGCGCATCGGTCATGATCAGCATTTCCATCAGGTTGTCGTTGGCCGGATAGGAGGTCGACTGGATGATGAAGACATCCTCGCCGCGCACGTTCTCCTCGACGACGGCGAACACCTCATTGTCGGCGAAGCGTTTCACCTGGGCCTTGGTCAGCGGCATGTCCAGGTGCGAGGCGATGGCCTGGGCCAAGCTCCGGTTCGAATTGCCTGCAAGCAGCTTCATTGACCGGTCATCCTTTCGCCGTCATCGCCCCGCCAATAGTCGCGGACGCGTTTCTGGACGCGCTCTCTAGGCGGCGAACGGGGCGGCGTCCAGCCGTGTTCCGGTCGTATCTTCGATTTCAGCCGATTGGCTTGGGCGCGGGCGCTGTTATAGAGGACGCATCCTGCTAACGAGGGCGCGTGTCGCGTGTCCGCGTCCCGAAGGCATCTTGATGAGGTCGCCCTTGCTCGCTTCGAAGTCTCGTACCGGCCTGACCCTGTTGACGGTCGCCGTCGCGGCCCTGTCGCTCTCTGCCTGCGCCGGCAACAAGCCGCGCCAGAAGCTGGCCTATGAGGAGCGTCCGGTCGAGGCTCTCTACAACACCGGCTATCAGCGCCTGCAGTCCAAGCGCTGGATGGACGCCGTCGACTACTTCCAGGAGGTGGAGCGTCAGCACCCCTATTCGGAGTGGGCGCGTCGGGCGATCCTGATGCAGGTCTACGCCTATTATCAGAACAACAACTATCAGGACGCGATCGCGGCGGCTGACCGCTTCATCGCCCTGTTCCCCGGCAATCCGTCGGCCAGCTACGCCTTCTACATGAAGGCCGTCTGCAACTTCGAGCAGATCGTCGATGTGGGCCGGGACCAAGGCTATGCCGAGGCGGCGCTGGCGGGGCTGCGCGACGTGGTGCGCCGTTATCCAGGTTCGACCTACGCTACCGACGCGCGGGTCAAGATCGACATGGTCAACGACCAACTGGCCGGCAAGGAAATGACCGTCGGCCGCTATTATCAGCGGGCCAACCAGCCCCTGGGCGCCCTGAACCGCTACAAGACGGTCATCAACAACCCCGATTTCCAGCGTACGTCGCACACGCCCGAGGCCCTGTATCGCCTGGTCGAGGTCAATTTTAGCCTGGGCCTGACCGAGGAGGCGACCCGCAACGCCGCCGTCCTGGGCCACAACTTTCCGGGTAGCCCCTGGTACGCGGAGGCCTACGCCCTGCTGAACGAGCGGGGCCAGAGCCTCGACGTCAAGCCCGAGGGCAAGCGCGAATCCTGGCTGCAACGCTTGATCCCCGGCGGCGCCTGATCCGGTCGCAGAAAGGAGCGCGGGGCGTGATTAAGGCGCTGCGTTCCTGTTCTGTTTCCGGCTAGGATGCGGCGAAACCTCGAATCAGATCGCCCATGCTGACCACGCTCTCGATCCGCGACATCGTGCTTGTCGACGCCCTGGACCTGGAGGTCGAGGCGGGCCTGACCGTGCTGACCGGCGAGACGGGGGCGGGCAAGTCCATCATTCTGGACGCCCTGGGCCTGGCGCTGGGCGCGCGCTCCGACGCCGGACTGGTGCGCAACGGCGCCAAGCAGGCGTCCGCCACGGCCGTCTTCACTGCTCCGGATGACGAGGCGCTGATCGCCCTGCTGTCCGAGCGGGGTTTCGAGGCGGCGCCAGGCGAGGAACTGATCCTGCGCCGCGTAGTGTCGGCCGACGGCCGCAGCCGCGCCTATGTCAACGATCAGCCCGCCGGGGTGGCGGCCCTGCGCGAGATCGGCGCCCTGCTGGTCGAGGTGCACGGCCAGCATGAGACGGTCGGCCTGCTGGACTGGAAGACGCACCGCACCCTGCTGGACAACTATGGCGGGCTGCAGCCGCAATTGTCGGGCGTGGCCGGGGCGGCCGAGCGTCTGAAGGCGGCGCAGGCCCATCTGGATGAGTTGGAGGCGTCCGCCGCCGAGGCCGCGGCCAAGGCGGAGGAGATCGCGCTGAATCTGGCCGACCTCGACGCCCTGGATCCCAAGCCGGACGAAGAGACGGAACTGGCGGGCGAACGGGCTATCCTCGGCGCGGCGGAGAAGGCGGTGGCCGATCTGGCCGATGCGCGCAACCTGTTGGGCGGGGACAAGTTGAGCCAGCGTCTGGCCTCGGCTCTGCGCGCGGTGGAGCACGCGCGCCAACGGGCGGTGCAGGCGGGGGCCGAGAGCGACAATCCCATCATCGTCAAACTGGCCCTGGCGGCCGAGGCGGTGGACCGCGCCCTGGTCGAGGCGACCGAGGCGGTGGCCTGCGTCGACGCCGCCGCCGACGCCTTCGACTTCGAGCCGGGCCGTCTGGACAAGGCGGAGGAGCGGCTGTTCGCCCTGCGCGCCGCCGCTCGCAAGTTGAACACCCCGGTCGAGGCCCTGCCGGCGCTCCGGATGCGCCTGCGTGAACAGCTGCGTCTGATCGAGGACGGGGAAGAGGCTCTGACCAAGGCCCGACGCGACGTCGCCGCCGCGATAGAGGCCTATGATGTGGCGGCCCTGCTGCTGACCTCGGCGCGCGAGGCGGCGGGGGACCGGCTGGTCGCCGCTGTCATGGGCGAGCTTGGTCCGTTGAAGCTGGAGCGCGCCCGCTTCCGGGTGACGCTGGAGCCGGTCGAGGGGCGTCGCGGCCCGCTGGGCGTCGAGACGGTGCGGTTCGAGGTGGCGACCAATGCGGGGACCGCCTTCGGCCCGCTGGATACGGTGGCCTCGGGCGGGGAACTGGCGCGCTTCGCCCTGGCGATGAAGGCGGCTCTGGCCAGCCGCGAGGACCAGCGCCAGCCGGTCATGATCTTCGACGAGGTGGACCAAGGCGTTGGCGGCGCCGTGGCCGAAGCCGTAGGCGGACGCCTGCAACGCCTGTCGCGCGGGGCGCAGGTGCTGGTCGTGACGCACAGCCCGCAGGTCGCGGCGCGCGGCCACGCTCACTGGAAGGTCCGCAAGGCGGACGTCGAGGGCCACACCCGCACCTCCATCGACGTGCTGGAGGAAGGCCCGCGTCAGGAAGAGATCGCGCGGATGCTGTCCGGCGCCGAGATCACCGATGAAGCGCGCGCGGCGGCGCGGGTGCTGATCGGGTAGGGGCGATCACGTCCTCCCAACCCATGCTGTTGCAGACGACGCTGCCAGAACGGGCGATGCCCTGCTGATGCAGCTTCTGGTCGCGAGAGGGGCTGAGAAGACCTTCGTCCAGCGAATCCTGAAAGGGCAGGATTTCAACCCCGGTCAGACAACTACGTGCCATCCTTTCTTCGACGACATAAGCGCGGATTGCGGCGGAGGCGCCCTCCCAGTCGCCGTCCAGCGCGTTGGATGAGGCTTGTCCGGACTGAGGATATAGAAGCCAGCCCGGGTGGATCCCATTTCGTCTGGCGAAGTGCATTTGCTGCTCGGCCAGTTGAGACAAAGCCGCCACGATCAGTTCGGGTTCGCCTTCGCCACGCATTTTTTCGACCAGCATAGGGTCTGCGCCCCCATGAATCACGATCAGCGCGCCGGGTTCAACGATCAACTGACCGGCAAGGGGCAGGAAGTAGTTCGCACATGAGGAGCTGCATTCTTTCCGAACGCGCATGCTGAGACGCTGTCCCTCAAAATGCTGCGCGATTGTGATTGCAGCTTCGACGGAGCCGCCTCTGCTGTCCAAAAGCAGCTCAGTCGTTGTTGGCTGAAAGCGGGCCTCTACGCAGGCGGCCATCGCATCGTCGATCTCGCCCTGGATGACGAAAACGGCCGACGAATCCTGACGGCAACGCTCGTCGTCAGCTTGAGCGGTTGATGGGAGCGCAGAAGTCAACGCCACCGCCAGCAGGAGGCAGGTCCAGTGCATCATGAGGTTGATGATGAAAGGACGGCGTTCGTTCATTTCTTGACGTGAACACACAACGCCATCAGCCTCAATCAGTGCTGGAGGTCAGACCCCCAGGATCCAGCCTTCTTCGCTTTCGACCTGGGCGATCAGGGCTTCGTCCGCGCCGGCAGGCGGTGCGAACGCCTTCTGCAGGTCGCCGGCGTCGTCCATGCGGGCGAAGGCTTCGGCGGCGGCGCGGACCTGGGCCTGGGTCTTGTATTCCTTGACGCCCTCGGCGTTCACGCCACGCTTGGCTTCATAGAGGGCGGGCCAGACCTCGACGACGACGGCCGACAGAGGCTCAATGTCGGCTTCGGTCAGTTCGCGCCAGCCAGTGCCGAAGGGCCAGACGGCGGCGGAGGCGCCCAGAGTGTCCAGCAGGCGGCGCAGCATGGGAACGCCGACCAGGGTCAGGCCGCCGATCGCGCCGGCGCCGTGCATCTGCCAGACGCTCTTGGGCGGCAGCTTGTCCTTGCGCGCGGCCAGTTCCGTGGCGCGGAACTCGGGGATGCCGGCGCCGGCGCCTTCGGGCGGCTTGGTCGTGGTCAGCCAGCGCTGGGCCTGGCTGGCGGGCGCGCCCCAGAAGGGCCAGGGCTCGTCCGTCATCAGGCGGTTCATCTTGGCCGCGACCTGATAGCGGTTGTTCGTGTTGTCGGCCTTGTCGACGATGTTGGCGGCCAGAAACTTGCCCATGGCGTCCCACGGGCGGCCGTCCAGCTTCAGCCGCGCAGCCGTTCCGGTCGGGAAGCCGAAGTCGAAGTCGAAGCCCACCAGCACGCGGTCGCCGCGCTTGCGGTGTTCGGCCAGCAGGTCGGCGATCAGCTTCTCGCCCTCGGCGCGCGTGGCGACGTTATGCGTCTCGGTATACAGGCGGAAACGCACGTCGCGCTTGGCGACGCCGATCCACAGGGTCTGTTCGCCCAGCTTCTTGCCCTCGGCGGCGGTCCAGTTGGCGATGATGTAGGCGTCGAAGAGGCGGGCCACGGGGGCTCCTGAAGAAAGAAGCAAAAAGAGGGACGAGGGGTTCTAGCCGCCCGGACTCAAGCCGTGAAGGGCGATCAGCGTTGCATCAGGGCTTCGACGTGCGACAACCAGCGGCGCCCCAGCCGCAGGCCCTCGCCCGGAGAGCGGGCGCCGCTGGTCTTTTCGGCCTCGGAGGCGGGCGCGGTGCGCGAGCCGTTCCACAGGGCCAGTTCGAACTCGGCGTTGTGCGGGTCGCTGAAGATCAGCCGCAGCACGACCAGTTCGGCGTCGGGCGCGTCCAGGTCGATCTCCTTGCGCATCTGGCCGCGCAGGACGCGGGCGACGACGTGGCCGTCGACGATGATCTCGGCGCCCAGCACTTCCTCGAAGGCGTAGACCAGCCCCATGGCGCCCCGGTTCCACAGGACAACCAACTGCCCGCCGTCGAGGTCCAGTCCGGCGGCGCGGCCTTCGTGGGCTGACAAGGCCACGGTGTCGGCTGTCGCCCCCAGCGCCTTCTTCATCGCCCGTCGCAGTCGCCGCTCGGACTCCATCCACCAGGAAAACAGCAGGACGCCGGTGGTCAGGAAGGCGGCGATCAGGGCGATCAGCAGAATGGCCCTGAACGTGTCGCCCATGGATCAGGCCTCCAGATCCAGATCGACCACGACGGGGACGTGATCGCTGGGCTTTTCCATGTCGCGCGCCTCGCGGTGCGTCTCGATGGCGCGGAAGCGGTCGGCGGCCTGGGGCGACAGCATGGCGAAGTCGATGCGGATGCCGTGGTTCCTCTGCCAGGCGCCCGCCTGATAGTCCCAGAAGGTGAAGGTTCCGGCCGGTTCGCGGCCCAGTTCGTGAGAATCGGCCAGGCCCAGCCATTTCAGCGCGCGGAAGGCCTCGCGGCTTTCCGGTTGGAACAGGGCGTCCTCGGCCCAGGCGGCGGGGTTCTTGGCGTCTTCGGTCTCGGGGATGACGTTGTAGTCGCCGCACAGGGCCAGCGGTTCCTCCAGCCCCAGCAGTTCGCGCGCGTGGTTCTGAAGGCGTTGGAACCAGGCCAGCTTATAGGCGAACTTCTCGGTTCCCAGCGGATTGCCGTTGGGCAGGTAGATGGAGGCGACGCGGATCGGGCGGGGCGCTTCGATCAGGGCTTCGAGATAGCGGGCCTGTTCGTCCGTCTCGTCGCCGGGCAGGCCGCGCCGCACATCCGACAGCAGATATTTCGAGAGCAGGGCGACGCCGTTGTAGCTCTTCTGGCCGTGGGTCTCGACGTTGTAGCCCAGATCTTCGAAGGCCTCGCGCGGGAACTTCTCGTCCACGCATTTGATCTCCTGGAAGCAGGCGACGTCGGGATTGGCGGCCTGAATCCACTCCAGCACCGTGGGCAGGCGGGCGTTGACCGAGTTCACGTTCCAGGTGGCGATGCGCATGGGACGCAAGGCTAAGGTGAGCCGCTTCATTCGGGAAGAGGGGCAGACAAAACAAAGACGCCGCCGGATTGCTCCGGCGGCGTCTGAAACTTCAGGCTGAAATCAGAGTCAGCTGTTTGGCGTAGCGGCCGGAGCCGTGGTCGTCAGCTTGCAGCCGCCGCCGACTTGCTGAGCGGTGGCGCAGGGGTAGACCTGCTGCACGGCCTTGGCCGTGTCGAAGCGGACGATGACGCCGTCAGCGCCGTTGCAAGCGGCTTCATAGAAGGAGCCGTTGGCGTTCTTCCCCATGTAGCGCGCCTGGCTGACGTCGCAGGCGGCGGCTTCGGAGCCGGCCAGCCAGCCCTTCAGCGTGGCGACCTGCTCGGCCGGCGTGGTGAAGCGGCACGTGGCGTTGGCCGAGACCAACTCCATGCAGGAGACGACTTCCCAGCCCGAGGCGGCCTTGTTGATCTGGGCGCCTTGGACGCCGGCGCAGCCGACCTCATAGACCACGGCCCCGCCCGGCTTGGCGCCGATGATGGAGCCTTCGTCGACCGTGCAGGCCACGCCGGCTTCCTTGGCGAAGGCGGTGATGACGGCCATGGCGTTATCGTTGGCCGGCAAGCTGCATTGCGAGCCCACGTCGGCTTCCGGATCACGTGCACGGGCCTGTTCGGCCGAATAGGCCAGCACCATGCAGTCCGTTGCTTGCGGCGGGGTCGAGGTCAGCAGCAGGTAGCCGGGACCGGCGGCGCAGGCGACCTCATACAGCGACTCCTTGTTGGGTGACTGGCCCAGCAGCTTGGATTCGGTGATCTGGCAGTTGGTGTTCGTCGCCGTCAGCACGCCCTGGGCGGCGGCCTGGACCTCCTCGGCGCTGGGCTGCTGGGGCGCGCGGGGCTGGCGTTGGCGGCCACGCGAGGCGCGGCTTCCGCCTTCAGTAACTTGAGGGCCATCGGGGTTTTGCGACGCGCGTTGGGCAAACGAAGGGGCAGCGAGGCCGGAGATGAGGACCGCCGCGCTCAGGGCGACGAAGGTGCGGGCATTGCGAGACACGGGGACGCTCCAATTGAACAGAGAGTTTATCCCTGACCGCCAGTTCAAGCCCGGTCAAGAATGGACGCCATCGAAAAGCCTCTCTAGAAGGATGGTTGCAATTGGAGACGGACTTGGCTGACGGCGACACCCTGACAAGTTCCCGGACGGAGCGCGGGCTGAATTATCCCTTTGAAGCCGCGCCGGCGCCCGGCGAGGCTACGCGTGTCGCGCCCGGCGTGCTGTGGTTGCGCCTGCCGCTGCCCATGGCCCTGAACCACATCAATCTCTACGTCATCGAGGATGGAGACGGCTGGGCCATTGTCGACGCCGGTCTGGCCACGGATGCGTCGCGCGAAGGCTGGAGCAGGACGCTGACCGGCGTCCTAGGCGGCCGCCCCGTCACCCGCGTCATCTGCACTCATATGCACCCGGATCATATCGGCCTTGCCGGCTGGCTGTGCGAACAGTTCGATGCGCCGCTGCTGATGTCGCGGACGGAGTATGTGACCGCGCGACTGCTGATCGGCGACGAGGCGTTGGGGCCTCCGGCGAGCGCTGAAGCCTTCTATCGGGCGGCGGGCTGGTCGGACGAACAGGTGGCGCGCTGGCGTGACGGCTATGGCGGGTTCGGCCGCATGGTTCAGGATTTTCCGCGTGATTACCGCCGGGTGCAGGACGGCGAGATCCTGAGCATCGGTGGTGATGAATGGCGGGTCGTGATCGGCGAAGGGCACAGTCCGGAGCATGTCTGCCTGTGGCGCGAGACGGACGGCGTCTTCATCGCGGGCGATCAGATTCTGCCGCGCATTTCCTCAAATATCTCGATCTGGCCGACGGAGCCGCAGGCCGACCCGCTGGGCGACTGGCTGCGCTCGCTGGCGGCGCTGAAGGACAGGCTGCGGGGTGATCTGCTGGTGCTGCCGTCGCACGGGGAGCCGTTCTACGGCGTGACCTTGCGGCTGGAGGCGTTGATGCGCGGGCATGAGGTGGCGCTGAAGCGATTGGAGAAGACGCTGCGGACGCCGTGTCGCGCCGTGGACGTGTTCGGCGCTTTGTTCGCCCGGCCGGTGGGCGACGCCGTATTGGGCATGGCGACCGGCGAGGCGCTGGCGCACCTCAACTATCTCGAACGCCAGGGACGAGTCCGCCGCGCGCGGGACGGGGACGGCGTGGATTGGTGGAGCCTTTCGGAGACAGGCCAATGAGCGAACATATTCGGACCCAGCTGGACGGCGGCGTCCTGACGGTCGTCTTCGACCGTGCGGACAAGAAGAACGCCATCACCCAGGCCATGTATACGGCTCTGGCCGATGCGACGGAGAAGGCGAGGGCCGATGACGCCGTGCGCGTCATCCTGTTCCGCAGCGAGGGGGATTCCTTCTCGGCGGGCAATGACATCGCCGACTTCATCGCCATCGGCCAGACCGAGGGCGATCTGGTCGAGATGGGGGTGTTCCGCTTCCTGAAGGCGCTGGCCGATCTGGACAAGCCCGCCGTGGCGGCGGTGCGCGGCCGGGCGGTGGGCATCGGCCTGACGCTGCTGCTGCATTGCGACATGGTGGTGGTGGCCGAAGACGCCCTGCTGTCCGTGCCCTTCGTCAATCTGGCCTTGGCGCCGGAGGCTGCGTCTTCGCTGTTGCTGGGAGCCACTATCGGCCACCAGCGCGCCTTTGAACTGTTCGCCCTGGGCGAGGCGATCGACGGCAAGACGGCTCTGGCCTGGGGTCTGGCCAACCGCGCAGTTTCCGCTGATCAGGTTGATGCGACGGCGGCGGAACTGGCGGGCAAGCTGGCGGCGCGCGCGCCCAACTCGATCCGCAAGACCAAGGCCCTGATGCGCGACGCTGAGCTGCTGTGGGCGGTGATGCAGCGCGAGGCGCAGGCCTTCGGTTCGCAGATGCGCAGCCCCGAGGCGATGGAGGCCTTCATGGCCTTCAGCCAGAAGCGCGCGCCGGACTTCTCCAGGCTGGGCTGATTTCGCGCCATTTCGCCGAAGATCGCGATTGATTCGGGGGGCGCGGGGGACTAGGGGCCGCGCATGAACGCCGCGTCCGCCTCCGCCCCGCCTGACGACCCGCAGTTCGCGGGGGCGATCACGCGTGAGACGACAGCTGATGCGGCCGCCGTCGACGCCCTGGTCATCGCCGCCTTCGGCCCCGGCCGTTTCGCCAAGACGGCCGAGCGGCTGCGCGAGCGCGCGCCGCTGACGACCGGGTTCTGTCTGTATGAAGGCGGACGCCTGATCGGCTCGGTGCGACTGTGGTCCATCATGGCGGGCGAAGCGCGTTCAGTTTTTCTGGGCCCCATCGCCGTGGACAAGGCCAGCCGGAGCACCGGACTGGGCGGTGAACTGGTGCGCGTCTGCATCGAAGAGGCGAAGAGGCTGGGGCTGGACGGCATCCTGCTGGTCGGCGATCCGCCCTATTTTTCGCGCTTCGGGTTTAAGCCTGCACCGGACGCCGTGCTGCCGGGGCCGGTGGATCAGCGCCGGGTCATGTGGCTGCCCTTCACCGAGACGGCGCCGGTCGGAGCGGTTCGCGCCGATCTCTGAGCCGGGCGCGGCCTTCCTTTGCGGGGCGACGCGTCCCATAGTTCAGACATGACGAACCCACCGACATCGTCCGGCTCCGGTCTGGCCAGCGTGGCCGAGGCTGCGCGTCAGACGCCGGGACGGGGACTGCCGCCCGTGCATCTGTGGCATCCTGAACATTGCGGCGAAATCGACATCCTGATCCGCGCCGACGGGGTGTGGATGCATGAAGGCTCGCCCATCGGACGGGCTGAACTTGTGCGGCTGTTCTCGACGGTGCTGAGGAAAGACCCGGACGGCTATCATCTGGTCACGCCGGTCGAGAAGCTGAAGATCGCGGTCGAGGACTTGCCTTTCCGCGCCGTGGCCGTGCGCGACGAGGGCGCGGCGCTGGTCTTCACCACGGATCAGGGCGACGAGGCTGTCGCCGGTCCCGAACACGCCATCATTGTCGAGACGGACGCGACGACGGGCGAGCCGGCGCCGCGCGTCCGTGTGCGCGGCGATCTGTGGGCGCGGATCGCCCGGCCGGTCTTCTATGAACTGGTCGAACGGGCGCAGGCGGAAGACGGCCGACTGGCCGTGCGGTCGGGCGGCGTGGCGTTTCCGCTGGGGCCGGAAGGGGCGGGGCTTTGACCTGTGTCGGGCTGAAGGCCCGGCTGCAACAGCGATTGGACCCGATGTCGGCGTGGTCGCCCGAGCGGGCGGCGGTGCGGTCCGACTATGACCTGAACCCTGATTTCAGCCGTCCGAAGGTCAAGCTGAGACCGGCGGCGGTGCTGATCCCCATCATCGCGCGCGAAGACGGCCCCAGCGTCCTGCTGACCCGCCGATCCGACAGTCTGGCCAGCCATACGGGGCAGATCGCCTTTGCGGGCGGACGGCTCGATCCGGGCGAGACGGCGCTGGATGCCGCCCTGCGCGAGGCGTGGGAGGAGATCGCGCTGGATCCTGCTGTGGTCGAACCACTGGGGCTGGGCGATCCCTATGAGACGGGCACCGGGTTTCTGGTGACGCCGGTGGTGGGCTGGCTGACGGCGCCGCCGGACGTCACCCCGTCGCCCGCCGAGGTGGCCGAGGTGTTCGAGGCGCCGTGGGACTTTCTGATGGACCCGGTGAACCATCGCCGCGACTATTACGATCAGGAGAACGGGCCGCGCCGCTGGTTCTGGGCCATGCCCTATCGCGAGCGCTACATCTGGGGCGTGACGGCGGGCATTCTGAAGGGGCTGTTCAACCGGCTCTATGGCGAGGAGCCCGCGCCGCATCAGGCCGCTGAGGCTGACGCGACCGAGAGCGTGGAATGAGCCGCGTCCTTTCAGGGCAGGACTGGCTGACGGCCAGCGCGACGCAGGCGGTGATGGCGGCGCTGGCGGCGGCGGGCGGGACGGACTGCGCCCGTTTCGTCGGCGGATGCGTGCGCAATGCGGTGCTGGGCGCGCCGATCGACGACGTGGACATCGCTACCGTCCTGACGCCCGAGGCGGTGGTCCGGGCGCTGAAGGCGGCGGGCCTGAAGAGCGTGCCGACCGGCATGGAGCACGGCACGGTGATGGCCATATCGGAGCGCCAGCCGTTCGAGATCACCACCCTGCGCCGGGATGTGTCGACCGATGGGCGGCGCGCCACTGTGGCCTTCACTGACGACTGGGCCGAGGATGCGGCGCGGCGGGATTTCCGCCTGAACGCCCTCTATGCCGATGCGGACGGGCTGATCCTGGACCCGACGGGCGCGGGGTATGAGGACGCACTGGCCGGACGGATCGTCTTCGTCGGCGAGCCGGAACAGCGCATCCGCGAGGACTATCTGCGCATCCTGCGCTTCTATCGCTTTTTCGCCTGGTATGGACGCGGGGCGCCGGATGCGCCGGCGGTCGCGGCCTGCGCTGCGTTGGCCGAGGGGGTCGAACGGCTGTCGGCAGAACGGGTGTCGAAGGAGTTGCTCAAGCTGCTGGCCGCGCCGGATCCGCGCGCGGCGGTGCGGCTGATGGATCAGGCGGGGGTGCTGGGGCGGGTTATGCCGCAGCCGAAAAGCCTGACGTTGTTCGAGGCGATGGTCGCGGTCAGCCCGGACCCGGTGCTGCGTCTGTCAGCGCTGTTGCCGGATGACGCGGAGACGGTGCGCGCGGCGGCGCTGAAGCTGCGGCTGTCGAACGTTCAGAGGGACCGGCTGGTCGAGGCCGTCGGCGAACAGATTGATCCGGCGATGAGCGAGGCCGAGGCGCGCGCTGTCGTCTGGCGCACGGGGCGTCAGGCGGTCGAGGATCGTCTTTATCGCGTATGGGCGGCGGGCGCGGACGCCGGGACGGTGCAACGCCTGCTGAGGCTGGCGGCGAATTGGTCGCCGCCGAAGTTGCCGGTCGGGGGCAGGGATCTGGCGCGACTGGGTCTTCAACCAGGGCCGGAGACGGGGCGGCTGCTGAAGGCCTTTGAGGAGAGCTGGATCGCCGACGACTTCCCCGACCACGGGCACGAGGCGCGGCTGAAGGCCCTTATGGCTCGGCCCGGCTGAGGCGCACGATCACCGGGCGGTGGTCCGAACCCGTCTTCTGGCCCAACCGCCGCTCGACCAGCGCCAGATCGGGCGAACGCCAGACGTGGTCGATGGTGATGCCGAGGAAGGCGGGCAGGGCCGAGGGCCATGTGCCGGGCCGCGCGGGGGCGGGGATCAGGCCCGTCTCGGCCTTGATTTGACGACCGATGCGGCCGCTGGAGATGCTGTTGAAGTCGCCCGCCACGACGACCGGTCCCTCCAGCCCGGCGCGCAGTCCGGCCAACCGTTGCGCCTGGCTGATCTGGCCGTAGGGATGCTGGAAGGGCCAGGGGCGCGTCATATGGACGGCGATCAGGCTGACCGGCCCCAGCGGCGTCTCGGCCCGGGCGACCAGAGCGGCCAGGCCCTGACCGTCGGCGTCGCGCACATGATGCAGCGGCAGGCGCGAGGCGATCACGGAGCGCGCGGCGCCGCTGGGCCGCTCCTTGCGCGGCGTGCTGACCCGGTGCGGATAGGCGGCCAGGATCGTGTCCAGTTGCGCGGCCGGGGCGTCGCCCAGTTCGATCAGCATGACGACATCGGCGTCGGCCTGTTCGATGGAGCGGG
>PJUF01001139.1_pt1 | contig 14433 bp, 10 predicted proteins | sample 1512191 | NCBI WGS metagenome assembly PJUF01 (sample SAMN08177673, study PRJNA422409) | Feces metagenome, whole genome shotgun sequencing project. | isolation source: Chicken feces (3) enriched on wood chips | host: Gallus gallus | place: USA: Madison | collected 2015-01-15 | reverse complement strand
TATCAGGAGGAAATCCGTGCATTGCCTGCCGTGCCCCAGCCGCGCACGGGCAAGGCAGGCCAGGTAACGGAGAAAGAAGTCCAGATGGCGCTTTCATTGGTGGAGGATATGAGCGAGAGCTGGGACCCAAGTCAATACACCGACAGTTTCAAGACGGACTTGATGGCCCTGGTACGCAAGAAGATCAAAGCCAAGCAGACCCACGAAATTAGCGAACCTGAAGCAGAACAGGCACCGACAAAAACCAACAATGTGGTGGACCTGATGCAATTGCTCAAGGCCAGCATAGGCGACAAGCGCCGCCAGGCAAGCTCGGGCAAAAATAGCCGCAAGCGTACGGCCTGAAAGCAAATAATCGTGGAAAGGACATCATATGGGCCTGCAGCGATATTGGGATAAACGCGATTTCAAACTCACACGCGAACCGCGCGGCAAGGTGGCGAAACCTGTAGCACAAGCTGGTGAAGCCAATACCCTCGCCTTTTACATCCAGCGCCATGATGCCAGGCGCTTGCATTATGACTTCAGGCTGGAGCTGGACGGTACTTTGAAAAGCTGGGCCGTGCCCAAGGGGCCTAGCCTGGACCCCGCAGACAAGCGCCTCGCGGTCGAGGTTGAAGATCACCCTCTGGAGTATGGGCAATTCGAGGGTGACATTCCCCAGGGCCAATACGGCGCAGGCCATGTCATGCTTTGGGATGAGGGTACTTGGGAAGCAATCGGTGACCCCATGCAAGGCTACCGCCAGGGCGCACTCAAGTTTTATCTGCATGGACAGAAACTGCACGGCAAATGGACACTGGTGCGTATGAAAACCAGGGACGAGGACAAACAACCCAACTGGCTGCTGATCAAGGAGCAGGATGAGCAAGCCCTCAAAGGCCAGGCAGCACAGATTACAGAGACTGCACCTGAGTCGGTCAAGGCGGCCAGCAAGCAAACAGCCCGGTCCGGGACAGCAAAAAATCAGGGTGCAAAAGCTACTGCAACACTTGGTGCAACACGAGGTGCAAAACCTAAAGCGCCAAAGGCAGCCGGGCTGAGCGATCAGGATATTGATGTGGCAAGCCTGGCCCCACGCTCTAGCAACATGCCCACACGCCTAGAGCCGCAACTCGCCACCCTGGTTACGCAGGCGCCTGAGGGGGATGAATGGCTGTCTGAGATTAAATACGATGGCTACCGTGCCCTGACCCGCCTTGAGCATGGCAAGGTCACCATGCTGAGCCGCAATGGCCTGGACTGGTCTGCCAAATGGCCTGCACTGGTCTCTGCGCTGAAGCATTTGCCAGTGAAACAAGCCTGGCTGGATGGCGAGGTGGTGGCGTTTGATGAAGATGGCAATATCAGTTTTCAAGCACTGCAAAATGCCATGCGCTTGGGCAATGACGTGCAGCTGGGCTATTTCATCTTCGATCTTTTATATCTAGATGGACATGATCTTCAGCCAGTGGCGCTGCAACAACGCAAGGCATTGTTACAGGTTCTGCTCTCCAGCCTACCACAGACGGATGGACAGTCTGGCCCCTTGTTCTTCAGTGATCATCTGCAAGGACATGCGGCAGAAGTGTTCAAGCATGCCTGCATGCATGGCATGGAAGGCATTGTGGTCAAGCACGCTCACAGCCCTTATCTGCAGAAACGCAGCCAGGACTGGCTCAAGGTCAAATGCGGCAAGCGCCAGGAGTTTGTGATTGGGGGTTATACCGAGCCCAGCGGCAGCCGCGAGGCTTTTGGTGCGCTGTTATTGGGCACCTATAATGAGGCAGGTCAATTGCAGTACGCAGGACGTGTGGGCACAGGCTTTAATCAGGATAGCCTGAAACAGATTGCCGCTTACTTTGAGCAACTGGAAACCAAAAAACCCGCATTTAGCGAGCCGCCCACAGGGGTAGAAGCCAAGGGAGTGCACTGGCTGAAACCCACGCTGACGGCCGAGGTAAAGTTTGCCAACTGGACCACCTCAGGCATGGTGCGGCACGCCAGTTTTGTTGGGCTACGTAGCGACAAACCCCCGCGCAGCATTAGCAGGGAAACTCCGCTGGATACCGATCAACTTTCCCTCAACCCTTCTGGCAGTGCTGTTGCAGCAAGCAGCAGGCCCAGCCAGGTTGCAGGCATCAAACTAAGCCACCCAGAGAAAATACTCTTCCCTGCTGGCGCTTACACCAAGCTTGATCTGGCTCGCCATTACGAAGCCCTCGCGGATCATATTCTGCCTTATCTGATGAATCGCCCGCTTTCCATCGTGCGTTGCCCGGAAGGCTACCACCATCATTGTTTCTTCCAGAAACATGTCACGCATGCCAAGCTGGAGCATATCAAAGTAGTGCAGCTCAAAAGCGGCATGGAAGCTGGAAAAAACCCTGAATATTTCGTGGCCAACAATGTGCAGGCCATCATTGAACTGGTGCAGCTGGGGGTGCTGGAGTTGCATGGATGGGGGGCGCGCTATCCCAAAACAGCTTTTGCTGATCGCATGATTTTCGACCTGGACCCCGCGCCTGAAGTCCCCTGGGATGAGGTCACTGACACAGCCTTGCTATTACGCGGCCTGTTTGATGAACTGGATTTGCAGAGTTTTGTTAAAACCACGGGTGGCAAGGGTTTGCATGTGGAGGTGCCAATACGCCCCGAGCATGAATGGCCCGTCATCAAAAGTTTTAGTCAGGGCATTGCACGTCATCTGGAGAATCTAGCCCCTGAACGCTTCACTGCGAATATGTCAAAACAGCGGCGGAAAGGTCGTATCTTTATCGACTATTTGCGCAATGGCGAAGGGGCGACAGCGGTGCTGCCTTATTCCACGCGTGCCAAGCCTGGCGCCCCAGTGGCGACCCCACTGGCATGGGATGAGGTGGGTAGCCAAATCCAGGCAGACAGTTTCAACATTGCCAATATCCAGCACCGCATGCGCAACCTGAAAATTGACCCATGGCAAGAATATCTCTCCTCCAAGCAACGTCTCAGCAGGCAAGCACTTAAATTATTCTAGTTTTCATAGCGGGCTAGTCGGAGATGAGTTAAGGCACTGCTCATAAATTGCAGCTGCATATCATTTCCATTTAATCTTTTTATATCAATAGCATGGCAGCATTGTCCGACAGTGAAATCAGCAGATAATGACTATTGAATTGCTGCGCGGAGAAGCATGATGCATCACCTACCAACGGAGACTCATCATGAAAACCTCGAACGCCCCAGCTAGCACAACACCTACCAAGCATGATGCGATTGTTGTACTTAAGAATGATCATGCCGAAGTAAAAAAGCTATTCAAAGAATACGAGCGCCTGGCGAGTAAAGAAGACATTGCAGGTAAGACAGCCGTAGCAAACCGCATCTGTGCAGAGCTAACGGTGCACACCAAGATAGAAGAAGAAATTTTCTACCCTGCTGCCCGAGAAGCCATTGAAGATGATGATTTGCTGAATGAGGCAGACGTAGAGCATGCAAGCGCCAAAGACCTGATCTCCCAAATTCAATCAGGCGACCCTACTGACCCTATGTACGATGCCAAGGTGAAGGTGCTTAGCGAATACATTGACCACCATGTGGAAGAAGAAGAGACCGAAATGTTTCCCAAGGTGCGAGAAGCCAAAAAGCTAGATTTAAAAGCGATGGGCCAAGAGCTTACTGATAAAAAAGGTGCCATGCTGCAAGCGCTAACCAGCAAGGGTGGCGAAATTGACCCCGCTAAGCTTGCAAGCCTGCTTGATAGTGACACACAGCATTAAGCTCAACCCCAAGTATTAAACAAGCCCGCACGCGCGGGCTTGTTTATGTCACGCTTATCCATGCTTTTAACCATCAAGCCTAAGCGTTAAGCACTATGTCTGCCCCAGCAATCATTTTGTAAGAATGGGCCATGAGACAGCTGGAATTCCGTTAATCAAGGGCTTAGCAAACAAAAATCCCTGGAACAGCTCTACCCCAGCAGCCTGTAACCACAACCATTCTTCAGGCGTTTCAATACCTTCGGCGATGGTCGTGATGCCTAAAGATTTGCAGCACTCGACTATGGCTTTAACAATCGCCTGTTTAGGCCCATCCTGATGGATATCCGTCACCAGCAAGCGGTCAATTTTTAATTTTTCCGGCTGGAATTTTGCAAGTAAAGACAGGCCCGCAAAACCTGCCCCAAAATCATCAATGGCCACGCTAATGCCTACTGAGCGCAATTTCTTCAGCGCCAATTCAAAATGATCAAAGTGTGAAATGGCTTCTTCCTCGGTCACCTCTACAATCACCTGTTGCGGCGTAAGACCAAACTTTTCAATATTGGCCAGCAGTTGATCAACTGCGTTGGGAATACTGACCAGTGACATTGGTAACAGGTTGATGGATAGCTTGCAGTCGCCAATATTCAGCCTGGAAGCCAATTCCAATGCATTGCGTTTTGATTCCAGATCAAATAGGTGATGTTCTGTCGCAGGCAGGTTTTCAAAACACGTATAAGGAGGCCCACCTGTAGCACTGCGTATCAATGCCTCAACAGATGAGATGGTGTAGCGGAGTGGGTCAACAATGGGTTGCAGCGCGAATTGGCAAGGCAATATCGAGTTGATAGGCTCGGCCAAGGTTTCAAAGCCCGAAGGGCGTGTTTCAAACTGCCAGTTTTGAGTAACAAAGTCTGTGGTGTGATCTTTCCAGCGGCCAGAGGCAAAGGCTTTAATGAGCTTTAATGCACGGTCGTGGCTAGGAAGTGGTGTGGTAAGACCCGCAGAGATAGGCTCGATAATACTGCTGCTGTGATCTCGCGCATCTATCAGCTGCATGGCCCAATTGCTGAACCGCGCTGAGGGGGCATAGTCTGAAAGCAAGGTCACCACATGATGATGCAGCGGATCAGACCTAATATGCTCATAGGTGGCCTTGAGCGCTTTATCAGGGCCTTCAATATATTGAAAGAAGTGCTCACCATCAAAAAGTAGAATGCCGGAGACTCCATTTTCCTGGTTACGCTTTGCTGCCTTATCGACCAAGTTTGAAAGCTCGTCTTGGGCTAAAGGCCTACTCAAGCGACTTCTATAAACAAGTATGGAAAGCATGCATCATCCTATGGGGCGAGTTGTGACATTTGATATCGGCATGTAGGCACAAAGCTTAAATCATCCAACACCAGCCTAAAATGCGCTTTGACACACAAAATCGAGAAAAATGTCGTTTGCAATTCAATTTGAGATTCCAAGCTCGAGCTTTAGAGCTAGGCGGCACAATCGCCAAATCTAAATTGAATTGCGGCTTCCATTTGCGACAGGAAATCTTAAATCAGGCCTGCCGTTTCAACTGGTAACCCATTGCCCCCTTAGAGAGATGAAATCACCCCTTGTCACCGATGGTCTGAATTTCATTGGCCGGATCTGCCCGCATCGAGACGCCCTCATCAATTGGTATAAAACACCTCTACGTTGTGCAGCCTGATTTCAGTTGGCAAGAGCCCAAGGCGCTTAAATAGGTCTCAGCGTCGCGTAAACAGGTAGAAGATAAATCCAAAAGACACAATCAGCATTAGCAAAATCGCAACATCCCAAAACTCACTATTCGCCTCAACCATAATCAGCCCCATGTATTTTGTCGAACCCTATTGTCTTTTGTCGACAATCTTTTGACAGTGGCGTGTTTGCTGGGGTAAAAGATTTTTTAGCCCAGCAAGAATTACAAGACTGGCCGAAATGGTGCCCCTACAGGAATTTTGGGTTTGATGCTTTAAAGGGAGATAAATGAAAGCAACACTGATCAAGAAATGCATACATATGTTGGTATGCGCGTGTTTTCCTGTTTTGTCGCAGGCCGCTAATATATCCACAGTGGCTCATGGAGAATGGTATGACGGTGCCAACTGGTTTGGAATGAATCCGCCAAACTCCACTGACGACGCAACACTCAATAACGACATGATTTCAGCGGCATCAATTACAGTAGGATCCATCAATGGTCCGGGTAGCGTGACTACCGGAGGCAATTTGATCCTCTTGGGTGTTGTTGACTCGGTTTTGACCCAAGTATCCGTTGGCGGGCTCTTCAATTTCTATGGCGCCCCTGGAACCAACCTGACTATTATTAATGGCTCTGGAATCACAGGACCTGTTGAAATCATCGATGGTAATTTGATATTTGGCCAGACAAATTCTCTGGTGAATGCAAGCAATGTCACGATTCATTCTGGCGTTACAATGAATTTGAATGGATTTAATCAGGAAATCCGTAATATCAATGCCTTGGGCACTGTAAACCTTGGGGCGTCGCGCCTGGAGGTTATTGGCAACTCTTCGTTTACAGGCGAAATAATTGGCAGTGGTCAGCTAATACTGAATAACGCTCAACGGACGACTATATCCGGGGATAACACTGGATACTCCGGCCTTACGTCAGTAAGAGGTGGGGCGGAACTAGTGATTGGCCACGACAATGCACTTGGCTCCGGGATTTTGGAATTGGTAACCGCTACAATTTCCAATAGTGGCAATAGGACAATCAGCAACAGTATTGAATCCTATGGAAGCTTGAACACTTTTAGCCCGGCTGCAAACACGCGCCTTGAGATAAGTGGCGGCATCAGTGGCTTCACACCTTTAGTAAAAACTGGATTGGGAGAGTTGGTTCTTTCAGGTAGCAACTCCTTCACCAGCCCCATGGAAGTTAATCAGGGCAAGCTGTCGATTGCATCCTCTGGCTTTGTCGCATCTGAGGTCAGGGTGAATAATGGTGCCACTTTGGGCGGCACAGGTGTTGTAGGGGGTGCAACTATCAATGCTGGCGGTACATTGGCCCCTGGCAACTCAATTGGCAACCTGGCTATTATTGGTTCCTTAGATTTTAATACTGGATCCCAATTCAACGTCGAGCTTGATGCCACGGGTGCCTCAGATCATGTCAATGTGGCTGGCTCTGTCACTATTAACACTGGCAGCACGCTGAACATTGATGGCGCTGCTGGCACATACGGCCCCAGCACCACATATTCACTGATCAGTGCCTCGGGTGGCATCATCGGAAACTTTGACACCATTAATTCCAACCTGGCTTTCCTGAATACCCAACTCACCAATACTGGTAACCAGATACAGCTGACCATGAGCAGCAACGGTGTCGATTTTGTCGATGTCGCCCGCACCTACAACCAGCGAAACGCGGCTTTGGCTCTCATGAGTGTTGGTGCTGGCACCCTGGCAACAGCAGTCACCAGCCTGGATGGCGATACAGCACGCTCGGCCTTTGGTCAGCTTTCTGGTGAAGTGCATGCCTCTGCCCAGGGCGCGCTGGTGGATGACACGGATTTTGTACGTTCTGCTGTGACCCAGCGCTTGTATCAACCGGATGGCAATGCAGTCTGGTTCAAGGGCAGCTCTATCCATGGCTATACCGATCGCAATAGCAACACGGATTCCACTTCCCGCCATATGAATGGTGGGCTGGTGGGGTCGGATCGCACCATTGGCGATGGCAATTGGACAATCGGTGTATTCGGGGGGTATGGGGACACCAATTTCAACACCCAGCGCAGCCGCGCGGATATCAAAACTGTCCACCTGGGCGCCTATGCTGGTCGTGCCTATGACAAGCTGCAGTTAAAACTGGGTGCCGGGTATGCCTACCATCGTTTGGACACCAGTCGTAATCTGGGCTTTGGCACTTTCACTGGCCGGGACAAGGCTGACTATGACACACACAGTCTGCAAGCCTTTGCTGATGTGGGTTACCGCATCAAGAGTGGAGATGGCAGCATTGAGCCCTTCCTGAATGTAGCCCAGGTGCACCTGGCGCGCGAGGGTTTCAATGAGCGTGGCGATGATGCAGCACTTCGCGTCAGCCGTGAGCGGTCCAATGTCACCCTGGGTACTATCGGTGTTCGCTTGGATCAACCATTGACCACCAGCACCACCTTGCCATTGAGACTGCAGGGCTCTATTGGTTACAGGCACGCTGAAGGTGACGTGACACCCAGGAGTGAAGCCAGGCTCGCTGGTGGGAATAGCTTTGATGTCCGTGGCAATCCGATTGCACGCCAGGCAGCGGTATATGACATCGGGGTTTATAGCCAGCTCTCCCCCACCCTCAGTGCTGGTATCAACTACCGTGGACAGAATGGTGACAACACTAGGATCCATGCGGCTAACTTCAACCTGACCTGGTTGTTCTAAAGCTTAGGTTTGTGGCACAAAAGGGGCACTGCGGTGCCCCTTTAATTAATTGCTGGGTCAGATTTCTTTAAGCAAGTAGCGATTAAACTTAACTTCTGGCTTCCATTACCCACTGCGCCATCAACAGTTTCTTATTACGCGAAAGACCCTTCAATCACCTGGCCCGGATCTCCCCATGTAGTATGTTTATGGCGAGTCAACGACGGGGAAATATCTGCCGTCGACAAAAATGTCGTTTGCAACTCAACTCGAGACTCTCACCTAATTAAAATCAGTCACTTGCGAACAATCTTGCAAAATCATTTGCTTAGAGTTTGCAACTCAAAACGAGATTGAGCAGCTTTTTTGCAACCCAAGTCGAGATTTATCTAAATATATGTTTTTAATGTGAATTAATCGCCCCCTGGATTTAAACGCTCTTCTGCATTTTTCCACTCAAGAAATCGTTTCAAAGCGTCTGAAGTAGGTAGCGGAGACTTAGCAGCTTCAATACGTATGAGCATCTGATCTCTTTCTGCGTCAGGTAGGGCTATCTGCTATCGGTGTTGTAAGAAATTTTGTGTAAACGGTCATTTGGCAGGAAACTGCCGCCAATTTGTTAGGAGTAATAATGACCGCAGTAAAATCAGCCATTCCAAAGGATGTACTAGACAGTTTGTTAACCGGATACCAAAGACCTGAAGACCTGATTGGCGAAGGTGGTTTATTGAAGCAATTAACCAAGGCATTAGTGGAACGAGTGTTGGAGGCCGAGATGTCAGATCACCTTGGCCATACTCGCAACGCACGCGTTACGAACTCTACTGGCAATACTCGGAATGGAAAAACCAGGAAAACAATAAAAGGGGAATTTGGAGAGATTCCGATTGAGGTTCCACGTGATCGGGACGCGACATTCGAGCCTTTGCTCGTTCAAAAGCATCAAACTCGATGGTCTGGGTTCGATGAGAAAATTATCTCGCTCTACGCGCGAGGCATGACGTTGCGGGAGATCCAAAGTCATCTAGAAGAAATGTATGGTACCGAGGTTTCGCCCTCCTTCATCTCATCAGTCACTGATGCTGTCAATGATGAGGTGAAAACCTGGCAGGTGCGCCCATTGGATCCAATTTACCCCATCGTCTACATGGATTGCATCCATGTCAAAATTAGGGATTCAGGCACAGTCCGGCCTAAAGCTGTCTATCTTGCTATCGGAATTAATATGGAAGGTGAAAAGGAAGTCTTAGGGCTTTGGATCGCACAAACTGAAGGCGCTAAGTTCTGGCTGCAAGTGGTGACAGAACTCAAAAATCGCGGAGTACAGGATATATTTATTGCTTGTGTTGATGGACTAAAAGGATTTCCAGAAGCCATAGAAGCGGTATTCCCCAAGACAACTGTACAGCTATGCATCGTCCATTTGGTGCGATACAGCATGAACTATGTAAGCTGGAAATTGCGAGATCAAGTTGCTACCGATTTAAAACGAATCTATCAATCTGTAACCGCAGAGGATGCAGAGCTGAGACTAGCCGAGTTCGAAGATAAATGGGATAAAACGCATCCACCCATATCGCAGATATGGCGTCGAAATTGGTATCGAATCATTCCTTTCTTTGAATACCCTCCAGAAATTCGCAGGGTAATTTATACGACTAACGCAATTGAGTCCGTCAATATGTCCCTCAGGAGGATCACTAAAAACCGAGGATCATTCCCCACAGATGAGTCATTGCTCAAGTTATTCTATTTAGCATTACGCAACATCAGCCAACGATGGACATTACCTATTCGTGATTGGAAGGCTGCTCTAAATCGATTTACTATCCAATTTGAAGATAGAATTAACCCTGTGTAAGTAAAAGCCGTTTACACAAAACTTTGCGCAACCTCGGAACTGGGCTCTCAGTTGCTTTTGGTAGCTCTTATGCCTAGACATCAAACAAAAGAGCCTCAGCAATGGCCCTTTTATTTGATTAAGTAGATTAGCGGCGAGCAGGCAAAGTAACTAGGCCCAACCCCAGAGCAAGAGGTGCATAAGTGCTAGGTTCAGGTACTGCACTCAGTTTATACAAGGCATTAATCTCTATGTGTTCGTCAAGAACCAATACTAAATATTGATTAACCATACTTGGAATTCCCCGAGCTGAGATATTTACTTATCTAAGTAGCTATTACCAAGAATTGTCAGCCTCAAATTACTAACTTGATCGAAAATTTGCAGCATGCCATATTTTCTATTCAGCTGATATTCAGGCTCTTCAATATATTTTCTAGCGAATGCTTCTTTGATCGTTAAAACTCGGATTTGAAAATTTTTTAGTCCCTCAGTGCCATCCTCGGTGATCAAGGTCTCATGTCCTGTCCGAATCAATTGTAGCAACTCAATTAAGCTATTCATGTTTTAGATCCTCCCAAGCTTATATTTAAGAAGCTTCTCCCCCTAGCTGTCATTTGCAAGTGAGAAATGCCTGAAATTTCATTATTGCTGATGCCGCGTACTCCTAGGATCCTTTTCGCACCGTTGTCATGAAATGTTGGATTTAGAATGAAACCTCTAGAGTAGGCTTCGTTCACCGCATTCATAATTAGACTATGAGAATGAATGTTTCTAGGATCAGTAGTAAGCATATTAATGCCGGAACTGATGAGTTTCATCAGCTCCAAAAGACTGTTCATTTTTAAACCTTAATAGAAACAAGATTGCAGAGATTTAAGCTTGATAAGCCTAATCGGAAAAAAAGCGCCTGATGCCGGGGAGGGTATGAGGACGCTATGAGGTGTTGAGATACATCGGCTTAATCAAGACCGACAAATACATCATAGGCCGATGGTGGGCATTAGATATAGTCCGAATAGACCTGATACGCGACAGGTAAAGGAGTTGCCTACCAATTAGAAGGATTGAATGCGAATCGAGAGAGTTTGGATATCGATTTAAGCTCATGGCCTCACCATATTTTTATAAAATCCAACTAATTTAATTGAAAATATTCGGCATGTGCCTTAGCCCCGAAGGGTAATTAGAGTCTCCGGAATAGCCTTATGCGTACTAAGTGAGAGTTTATTTCCCTCTCTAGACGCCGCAGCCAGTGATCAGTCAGCATAAAGTGAAAAGTAAACAAACGTCCATGATACAAGAACAACAATTGCTGTGAGGAGCGTGATTGATCTAGGTCGACCATTGGGAATGTTAGGTGACTTTCCACATGAAGGACAGATAGTACTTAATGCAGATATCTGGGAGTTGCAACGCTTACAAAAGTTGAATGGCATTGACATAGTTTAACTTGCATTTCCAAATGAATATCTAATACATGTGATTAATGGCGCACTAAAATCCAAATGGTTACACTCAATAATAATGAAGTTTTAATAAAATGTAATATATTAAAATTAATGTGAATACTTTAACTACTTGCATGAATACATTAAAAGAAATAATTCATTACTTTCTGACTTTGCTTCAATGAAATCCAATTTAGCTGATGGCACACTTAAACTATCAAGATCAGCCCCCTCATCCAATGTGAGATAGCTCTTTCTTGTACAGTCAAATGCATATAGCCTATACCAAGATTGATTTTCAATTTGGCGCAAAACCATTACATTTTTATAACCGCTAAAGCTTCTTTCACGCTTCGCGTAATACAATGCACTAGGATCGCTAGGTATATCAATAAATTCAAAATTTGGTGGTATTTCACTCATATAATAAGTGATATCTCTGCCTACAATAATAACGAATATAACTGCAGAAATTATGCTGCCAATCCATATTCCCTTCACTTTTGTTGGCAGCCTATTAAATGGCAAAATGAATCACCTCAATAGATTTAATTGAAACCACTTTACCTATGATATTTCATAAAAATATCGAAATTATGGTTATGATAGCGCAGAGATTTAATTTTTCATTACATCAACAAACCGTTACGACCAATCTATTCTTCCTTAAACCATGGGAATAGACTTAATGATACAAAACTCCGTATTCTTAAATAACACCCGCGACTAGCGGGTGAATGAGTAGTATTAATCAGAGCCTCACTTATGCTCTGAGTCTTCATTATCTAAATTGGTGTAAACATTTGAAGAGTTGATTGGTAATTTTGGGCGTGAGGGGTTTTTATTCTCGAACATCAATAGATGCATTTTTTTCTGCAATGCCTTCTTAGCGAGATCATGGCTTGTTTCCCCTTCTAACCCCGCTTTGATAGCTTCAGACTTGGAGAAAATCCCAGGCGCTTTATTGCCAGTGATGTTGATTGGGTGTTTCATAAGATCTCCTTTTATAGTTTCATGACAGAAAATATCATCATGTGCGAGAAAAGAGAGACTCATGCCAGGGAGGAAGTAACAGGGAATGGGTGCAGACTCAGGCCGCTGAACTCAGCATACAGCATTTTAAGGCCTCATGTAGATTTCCTTTAAATATTAAATAGATACGTTTATTTGAGATTCATCAACACGCTGTATGGCTTCTATTCAGGGCTTCTTGGCGATTGATAGTAGATGAGGTAGAGATTTTTATTTCCACCATTGAGCTCAACCTGAACCTCCCCATCAATTAAAGGGAGACTATTACCATCTAATCTGGCCTCAGATAAGCATGACCCGATGTCTGGCGAGTTTTCGATATAGATATTCAATTGAGTATCCTGCAGTTTGATCTTAGCCTCGCCCTGGTTCCACTCGGCTGAGATACAGGGTTTGATCAGTAACCTCTTGTTGGCAAGCCGTATACCCAATATGCCTTCGATGCCTGCCCTGTACATCCATCCTGCAGAGCCTGTATACCAAGTCCAGCCACCTCTCCCAATATGAGGGAACACTGAATATACGTCAGCGGCAAGTACGTAGGGCTCAACCTTGTAACGATGGATATCTTTCAAAGTCTGTGTATGGTTGATAGGATTAAGTAGAGCAAATAATTCAGCGGCTTTAGTACCTTCCCCGAGCTTGACATATGCCAATATAGACCACATAGCAGCATGACTATATTGCCCACCATTTTCTCGCAAGCCAGGAGGGTAGCCTTTGATATAGCCCGGGTCATAATGGGTTTTGTCAAAAGGCGGGCTAAATAGCAATGCGATGCCTTCACTTTTGTTAATCAAATACTGTTCCAATGATTGCATGGCGACGGCTGCACGCATGGGCTCAGCGGCACCGGATATCACCGCCCATGACTGGGCTATCGAATCTATGCGACATTCCGTATTTTCATTGGAGCCTAGCCAGGATCCATCATCAAAAGTAGCGCGACGGTACCAGAGTCCATCCCAGCCGCTGGACTCGACTGCTTTGCGTACTGATTCAGCATGCGTTTGCCAATGCTTGGCACGCTTTTGTTGTGCTGTAGTTTTGCGAGCTAATGCAATAGGAGCAAACAAGTTGATTGTGCGGATCAGTAACCATGCTAACCATACACTTTCCCCGCGACCTGCCTCACCCACCCGATTCATGCCATCGTTCCAATCACCTGTGCCTATCAATGGCAATCCATGGATACCTGTTAGGCTTGCGCAGCGATCAATTCCGCGTGCGCAGTGCTCATACAACGATGCACGTTCCTCCGCGACCATGGGTTGGAAAAAGCTGTCATGCTCTCCTCCTTGCAAGCTAGGCCCTTCCAGAAATGCAATGTCCTCGTCTAAGATAGTGAGGTCGCCAGTGCAAGTAATATAGTGAGAGGTCGCATAGGCAAGCCAGACTGAATCATCAGAGATTCGGGTACGTACACCCATTCCGGATTGTGGCTGCCACCAATGCTGCATATCCCCTTCTACAAACTGCCGCCCAGCAGCGCGTAACAAATGTGTGCGGCAAGTTTCTGGCGCGGATACCACCAATGCCATACAGTCCTGTAATTGATCTCTAAAGCCATACGCCCCGCTAGCTTGATAAAACGCAGATCTTGCCAGTACGCGACATGCCATCGTTTGGTAGAGCAGCCATCCGTTCAGCATAATGTCCATCGCGCGATCTGGTGTTTTCACCTGGATCACTTCCAGCAATTTTTGCCAATAGTTGCAAACCTCCTGGAATACGCTACCCAGATCTATGCCGCGATAGCGTGCTATCAATTCTCTGCAGTCCTCTGCAGAATGACATTGCCCAATAAAGGACACTATTTCTACGGACTCTCCTTCCGCAAGGATCAAGGTATGCTGTAATGCGGCACAAGGATCAATGCCCGCACCGAAGTTACCTGAGAGGGAGCTACCCCTTACCAACGCTTCTGGCAAATGCAATCCGCCAGAGCGCCCAATAAACTCCTTACGATCAGCAGTCCACTGGGTTT
>PJUF01001136.1_pt1 | contig 14451 bp, 6 predicted proteins | sample 1512191 | NCBI WGS metagenome assembly PJUF01 (sample SAMN08177673, study PRJNA422409) | Feces metagenome, whole genome shotgun sequencing project. | isolation source: Chicken feces (3) enriched on wood chips | host: Gallus gallus | place: USA: Madison | collected 2015-01-15 | reverse complement strand
CGACGCTCAACCCAAGGGTGAAGACCAATTCCCTGCACATCTCGCTGAACTTCGACAGCAGTGAAAAGCTGGACAACGAAAAACTGCAACAGATAGCCCTAACCTATATGGAAAGGATAGGCTTTGGCGACCAGCCTTTCCTGGTATACCGGCATTATGATGCCGCCCATCAGCATGTTCACCTGGTGACTACTAACATGCAAAGAGATGGCAAACGTATCGACTTGCATAATATTGGAAGAAACCTTTCAGAACCAGCGAGAAAGGCAATAGAAAAAGAGTTTAACCTGGTTGTCGCAGAAAACAAGCAATTCAGACAATTGCCCGGAATCAAACCTGCCGACCCTGAAAAAGCGTTGTACGGACACCTACCAACGAAGAGGGCCATCAGTAATGTAGTTAATGCTGTGGTCAGTCAATATAAATTCACATCTCTGGCGGAATTCAATGCGGTGCTGAAATTATTCAATGTGACAGCAGACCGTGGGAAAGAAGAAAGTATCATGTTCCAAAAGAAAGGACTGGTCTATTCCTTACTGGATAAACAGGGACAAAAAACAGGAGTACCTATCAAGTCCAGCTCATTCTATAGTAAACCTACTTTGATGAAACTGGAAAAGCATTTTGAAAGAAACTTGGAAATACGGAAACCATATAAAGATAACCTCAAATTCAGGATAGATAAAGTGTTGGCCAAATACCAAATGGTTACCCGGGATACACTGGTTACAGCATTGCGAAAGCAACAGATTGCTATAGTGTTCCGGCAGAAAGAGCAGGGATTTATTTACGGAACAACTTTTATAGATCACAGGAATAAAACTGTTTTTAATGGCAGCCACCTTGGCAAAGCTTACAGTGCAAAAGCGATTACAGAACGGTTGACTGCAAAAGACAGTCTAACCTTTCCGGAAAAACAGCATTACCTCAAGTCCCAATCAGGAAGCCTTTACCTGAAAAAAGAACCATCAGGACCAGTCTATCTAACACCATCAGTTCCGACCAGTTTCCTGGAAAAGGTGTTGACCCAACAGGCAGCTGACCATGTAACTCATATTCCGAAGCGGAAGAAAAAGAAGAGACCAAACAGCCAGCAGCAAGACCAGGACCTTACATTATAACCATCAAATCACAGAGACATGAACACAGGAGAAGATATCCAGGGATTAAGAAAAATCATAGATTTTACCAGGCTTATCAGCATATTCATATTGAGCATCCATTTTTACCTGAGCTGTTACCAGGCTTTCTATCATTGGGGCTGGACAGCAGAAATTACGGACCGTATTATCGTCAATATCGCAAAGACGGGATTGTTCAGTAACATTCTCCAACCCAAATTTGCCGCTTTATTGTTCCTGATCATTTCATTGATAGGAGTGAAGGGCAGGAAAGACGAACATATCAAAAGAGCGACCATCATCACTTATTTGGTTACAGGATTGATATTATATTTTATAGCTCATCTGTGTTTTTACCTGGAGACAGGAATCATTACCATAGCAACCAGCTATATGACAATGACTTCAACCGGATATCTTTTTATCCTATCAGGAGGCACATTGCTATCAAGGCTGATTAAGAACAATCTCCAGTCAGATATTTTTAATACCGATAATGAAACCTTTCCACAGGAAGAACGCCTGCTGAAAAATGAATATTCGATCAATCTGCCTACAAAATATAACTTGAAAGGAAAAATACGGAAAAGCTGGATCAATATCATCAATCCCTTTAGAGGGATTTTATTGGCAGGAACACCGGGAGCGGGAAAATCCTACTTTGTCATTCGGCATATCATAGACCAGCACATTAAGAAAGGGTTCTCCATGTTTATTTATGATTTTAAATACGACGACCTTACCAAGATAGCTTATAACAAATTGCTGAAATACCAGAACAACTATAAAGTAAAGCCAAAATTCTATGTCATCAACTTTGACGACCTGAGCCGTACCCACCGTTGTAACCCATTAGACCCGAAAGCCATGACCGATATCACTGATGCGACAGAAGCATCCAGGACGATTATGCTGGGACTGAACAGGGATTGGATAAAGAAACAGGGAGATTTCTTTGTAGAATCACCCATCAATTTTCTGACAGCAATCATCTGGTACCTAAAAAAATACGAAGACGGAAAATATTGCACTTTGCCGCATGTCATTGAACTGATGCAGGCAGATTATGACCAGCTATTTGCCATACTGCAACAAGAAGAAGAAATAAAAGTACTCATCAATCCATTCATTTCCGCTTTCCAGAACAATGCAAAGGCACAGTTGGAAGGGCAGATAGCATTAGCAAAGATAGGGCTAGCCAGATTATCTTCACCACAGCTCTATTATGTATTGAGTGGAAATGATTTTACATTGGACATTAATAACCCCGAAGAACCAAAGATAGTCTGTGTGGGCAACAATCCACAAAAGCTCCAAACCTATGGAGCAGTACTTTCACTGTACATCTCCAGGATGATTAAACTGGTCAACAGGAAAGGCCAGTTGAAGAGCAGTCTGGTATTCGATGAATTTCCAACTATTTATTTCAACAATATCGACAGCCTAATAGCAACCGCGAGAAGCAACAAGGTTTCTACCACTTTGGCAGTGCAGGACTTTAGTCAGCTGAGAAAAGATTATGGAAAGGAGCAGGCGGACGTGATAACAGGAATCGTCGGGAATATTATTAGTGGACAAGTGACAGGGGACACGGCAAAAACCTTATCAGAGAATTTTGGAAAAATCATGCAGGACAGGACGAGCAGGAGTATCAACAGCAGTGATGTCTCGACAACCCAATCCTCACAACTGGATTATGCTATACCTGCAGCAAAAATATCGGCTTTATCATCCGGGGAATTTGTAGGGATGGTAGCTGACAATCCTGATCAAAAAATTGAGCTGAAGATGTTTCATTGTGAAATTCAGAATGATCATAAAGCCATGTCTGCAGAAGAAATTGGCTACAAGAAAAAGAAAGAAATCAACGCTATTACCGAGCTGGATATTCTAGGTAATTATTTGAAAATTAAACAAAATATAAAAGTAATTATCGATCGGGAATTTAATAAAGATGAAAATAATGGAAATGAGTATGATATTAACAGTTCATCTCAATTTAGATCCCTTTAAATTGTTAATTGTATTACTCATAAATATCAATTATTAATAAACGAATCTAACATCTGACCTACTTTTTGAAACAAATGTGCTCTCCTGGCTATAAGTTTCATCATATTTTCGAGATAACCAATTTAATGAAGTGTTCAAATGATCTTCATTATCATTTATAAACTTATCTCGAAATGTGTAAAACTTTCTACAGGACCTAAATTCAATAAGTCAGACTATTCTAAATTATATTCCTTTCTTATTAAATGTTTAATCGGTTGTATAGTAATGTTGTTTTCAATCTGCGGACCTAAGGGGCGTCCCTTATCAATTTTAAAATACCATTTTAAAGGCATGGGCATAAATGTTTTAGTTAGACAATCAGGTTTATTCATGCGGATTGTTTCGAGGGGTAATACCTACATGCTAAGCAATTCAATCCTTTGACGGCAACAAATTTATAGGATTGTTTTGTTAACTTTTACCTGCTATACACGAAAAAATAAGATTCTGTATTACAATATTTTGTTTTTAAAGTAAAAATATCTGTGATAAAATACAATATTTTGTTGGTTTTGAGTGGTCGAAATAATCAGTTTTCGCGAAGGTTTAGTGGAGCAAGTTCGACACTTGTTCGGGACTTCTTCGGGAAAACAGGGGTATTTCCCGAAGAAGTCTCGAAGCGGTCCCGAAGAAATGTAAAATGAGTTAAGCAAAGTTTAGTAAGACAAAAGTAGATCTCCGCAAACTGCGGCAATGGAGCTTGAAACGCTTTTTTCCGGCTTTTTTGTGCCCTAGATTTGCCTATGACAAAAGACCGATAGCGCTATCACAGAAGCTTTTGCATGATGGTTTAACCCTTAAAATTAATAATTATTGGCGAGCTTATTAGGACAGAGAGTAGAGATAACCTGGAAAAACTGCTAATAACAGCATAAGTTTCCTTTTATGAAACATATGTGCTACTCCAAATAGCCGGTAACTTCTACATTAGATCATGCCAATTAATAAATAAATACTAAAAAGATGAAAATAAAATTTCTTAAAGAAAGGCTAAAGCCGTTAACCAGCTACCTATTAGACATTAAAGAGTATAGACAGATGGACATTCTTCACAAGTACGAATTTATATTCTGTCTAAATACCAATTATAACAACTATAGATCATAAGATGAAAAAAGGAATACTCAGATTCGCTATGCTCTTTGCTTTTGTTACAATTATACAGGTAATTGCGATTGCACAGGAGAAAAAAGCAACAGTAAAAGTAAACAGTAAAATTACTTATCAGAAAATAACCGGATTCGGTGGTTTTGTAAACAGCCCACAATTTGGTTACAATCATATGTCTGTAAATGAGATTAATAAGATATGGGGGAAGGATAGTCAGACGGGCTACAATATTATGCGTATTTTCATTTCAAGTGACGAGAGTTCCTGGCCGCAAGCAATAGCAACCGCACAGCAGGCTAAAGCTCTGGGACTTATATTATTTGCCAGCCCTTGGTCTATGCCAGCCCAATGGAAAACTAATAATAGCACTCAGGGCAAAACCGATGATGGATTAGTTGGCCATTTAAAAGAAGAGCATTATGAGGATTACGCAAACTTTCTGAACAGGTTTGTGGTACTGTTGCGTAATAATGGCGTAGAACTGGATGCCATTTCCATACAAAATGAGCCTGATTTTGATGTGTCTTATGCTGGATGTCACTGGACACCTGCTGAAATTGTTAAATTTTTAAAAGAACAGGCTTTTAGAATAAGTTGTAAAGTGATGGCAGCAGAAACGGTTGCCTTATCTAATGCGTCATATGTGAACGCTTTATCGGCTGATGATGTGGTAAATACTTTTGATATTTTTGCAGGTCATCAGTACGGAGGTATCGGAACTGCGCATGAGGTTTTCAGACAGAAAGGAAAGGAAATTTGGCAGTCTGAATATTTGATTAACTGGAATGACAAAAGCACAGTACCTGCCCGCAATTTTAACTGGTCTTTAGACGCGTTCAATTTTGCCAAAGCTATCAATACATGTATGTTAGCCGATGTTAGTGCATGGGTTCATTATGCATCTAAACGCTATTATGGTATGATAGGAGATGGGACTAATGGAACGGTGAATGGAGAAATTACTAAAAGAGGCTATATCCTTTCACATTATGCCAAATATGTTACAGGAACTACCCGTGTAGAAAATACATGGAACGATGATTCCGGTATGTTGGAAGGTTCATCTTATCTTTCTGAAAATGGAGGTCAGGTGGTGGTCATGATTATCAATAACTCGGCAGACAAGTATGCACTAAATGTAGATTTACCTTTTTATACTACAAGTGGAAAACAAATCACCACTACAGCTGCAAGCAATATGTTAGAACAGACCATTAGCTTAAGTCAGGAAACTATACGTCCCCAGGTAGAAATTGCAGCTTCAAGTATCACCACACTTGTCTTTAATAAAAGTAAGGCGAGACCCGAATCGCAAATGATAGGAAATAGAGTTTATTATGATAAGCTAGATGACAAGACAGTTACGAATATGGCTTTCGGTACTGACTATAAGCTGAGCGATAAAACGATAACGTTTAAACACGATAATCCGCTGATTAGTAATAATGTAACATTGTCGAATGGATACCTTGCATTTGGCGAGCAATTTAATCGTCTGGTGCTTCATGTAGATCATATGAGCTCAACTTATACTTATACATCTGCTAATACTACTGTCTATTATGTGAACTCCAGTGGAACACTAAACTCGTTTAATTACGGGACTGTTGAATTTAATAAGAGGGACAATTTTGACTGGGTATTCGATATATCGCCCAATGTATTGCCCGATGGATGTGTGGGGATTGTTAGAATTACCAATTCAAACTATAGTTCTGTTTTGACAATTAAGTTTGGTGATGTGTATCTGGCCACGGGTACTGAAAAGATGCATAAGTTTACGGGTATTTATAGTAGCGGAGATAGTGATTTGTTAGATTGTCTGGATGATATAGCTTATACTTCAATAGATTTTAGTCAGACAACAGGTATCTCTACAAGCGTAGACTGGAATGCCAATGCAGCAAATAAGAATGGAATTTTTTATGTGGCCAATGGTGTAAATAATCAACAAACCAATGTGGTTGCAGGTATAAGTAGTACAAAGGTTCAGCTGAGTGATGAAGGAGGAGATTTTTACGCTCCAACTGGCTTCACTGCTACAAGGGCATCACTTCAAGCTACTATAAGTGGTCATAAAATGATGATGTTACCTTTCGAGGCAGATATACCTGTAGGGGTTAAAGCTTACACTCTGGAGGTATCCTCTCTATCGGTAAACGGTACACTGATTACTGAAAATAAAATTCCTGCAAATACTCCATTTTTAGCCAAAGGTACAGGGACGTTTAGTTTTGAAGGAGGCGGACAAGTCTCGACGCCACGCAATCTAAAAGTAAACGGGGTGAATGGTGTTTACATCAAGATAAAAGCCCCACAGAATAGTTTCTTTTTTAAAGATGAAGGTGGATCGCTTTCCTTTCAGAGAGTATCAGATGGAACAAACATAGAGATTAGTTCATTTGGAGCGTACATAGGCGCTTCTCCAATGCTGTCGACCTCTAGTTTGCCATTAATTCTCGATGATGGACCATATTTGCCAGTGGAGTGGGGGGCTTTTGATGTTAAGCGTGATGGAAAAGAAGTTCGTTTAAATTGGGAAATATTCTCTGAGTCAAATAATACGGGCTTTTATATAGAACGGAGTAACGATGGAAAATTTTTCAAAAATATAGGTTTTGTACAGGGTGTCGGGATAAGTAGGGTTGCAAAGCACTATAGTTTTACAGATCAAATGCCTCATTTTGGAGATCTCTATTATCGGTTGAGACAGGTAGATAGCGACGGTAAAAATAGCTATTCGGAAATTAAGGCTGTATTTTTTGCTGCTGATTTGTCACTGGCAGTTTATCCAAATCCGGCAGGGCAAGAGCTAAGGGTAAAATCTGTTAAAGAAGAAGGCATAATGAAGATTTTGGATCCGAATGGAAGAGTACTCATCAAAGCGCCAATTTTAAAGTTTACCGTAACGCCAATAAATATCTCAACCCTACCTGCCGGTTTGTATATTTACCGTTTCAATTCGGAAAGCGGAACTTTTGTGAAAAACTAATTTTGAAATTTAAGATGGATATTCTCTATTTATAAGAAATGAGGAATACTTTCTTTCTCTCATTTCTATTTAAAACTTACTGCTTTAAATTGTAAGCCATCTTATCAAAATTTAAATTATAAACTCGAATTTAAACGCGTGAAGTAGTTGTTTTCTCAGATTTTGAATGAAATAGAGGCCTACTTAACATTTGTTTTGTCTTATGAAACATATATAGCATTCTTTACTCTAAGCTCGAAATACATTTGAGATTATAAATCAAATAAACTTAATCAAATGAGAGAAGTATTGCCAACCGGCTCTTCGCCGCCATCCGTTTTATGCGAAGAGCAAAGCCACCAAATGTGGTCCTGCAAGGAAAATACAAAATTAGGAATAATGGTTTTTTTGCGATGCAAAAAAGTTATTAGTTAAAGATTTAACAAAGTTGCCATTGTTACAAAATAAGTCTGTGTTTTTGATAACCGAATAACGGTTTATTTCTGTATTGCAGACAAGTTACCAATTATAAAAATGAAAAATTATTTAAAATGAAGTATAGATTAACTGCTCGATTAACTTTGTGCATGACACTTTTTGTGTGGACCTTATGTGTTATGGCACAAAATGTAACTGTACAGGGAACGGTGAAAGACAACTTAGGAGAACCGCTTATAGGTGTTGTCGTTTCCGTTGAAAATACCACACAATCTACCAGGACAGATCAGGAGGGAAGATATAAAATATCGGCCCCGTCTAAAGGAAAGTTGATGTTTTCCTATATCGGATTTACAACTTTGACTGAGCCGGTTTTAAATCGTAGTACCGTAAACGTTGTATTAAAGGAAAGTATACAACAACTGGATGAGGTGATGGTACAGGTTGGATACGCTTCCATGAAACGAAGTGATTTGACAGGTTCTGTATCTTCTATTACCTCAGCGAGTATAGAAAGTTCTGTACCTACTACATTAGACCAGGTTTTACAAGGGAGAGTGGCCGGTATGGAAGTAGCTCAAAATTCTGGGATTCCGGGCGGAGGGAGTTCTATGCAGATACGTGGAGTAAATTCGATCAGTAGCTCTAACGAACCTATTTATGTTGTTGATGGCGTAATTGTCAGCGGACAAACCGGTGACAATGACGTAAGTGCGATTGCCGGAATTAACCCTGCCGATGTAGAAAGCATAGAAATTCTTAAAGATGCCTCTGCTGCAGCTATCTATGGTGCGCAGGGTGCAAATGGTGTTGTTATTATTACATTAAAAAAGGGAAAAGAAGGCCTTCCGGTAATCAATTTTAATACGAAACAGGGATTGCAGCAGATACCCAGGTATATCGAAATGATGAATTTAAGAGAATACGCCCAACAGCATAATGACTTTTCTGATGTATTAGGTTATGGAAGAAGGACAGACTTTGCAAATCCTTCGGTATTAGGGGAAGGAACAAACTGGCAAAAAGAGCTTTACAGCCTTGCACCTATGCAAACTTATGATATTTCGCTCCGTGGAGGTAATAAAGTTTCAACTTATTCGGTCTCTGCAGGTTACCTTAACCAGGACGGTATTGTTTACGGTTCCGGCTATAAGCGTGGGACATTCCGTCTGAGCAGCGATAATCAGGTAAGCTCTCTGGTGAAAATGGGAGGAAGCGTAAACATTAATGCAGATAAGCAGGAAACTGCCGTGTCTTCCTGGAGTGTAATAGGAAACTCATTGTTGCAAACACCTGCAATTCCAGTCCGTAATGCGGATGGATCCTTTGGAGGGCCAACTTCTGAATATGATGCTAATAATCTGAGCTTTTCTAATCCTTTAGCTATTGCTCAGATAAATCAAAGAAATAGAAAAAAATTCGGAACGCGGGGTAATATTTACCTCACCGTACAACCTTTAAAATGGTTTAATTTCAGAACCGAATTTAGTGGCGAGGGAAATATAGACAATTACCAGCAATTCCTACCAGCTTATGAGTTTGGACAATCGGTTAAAGCTGATCCTGAAACCAGACATGATAAGACATACCGTACATTTCTATCATGGAAAAATATAGCCAGTTTTAACAGAACTTTTGCTAAAAAGCACAGAACTACTCTGATGCTAGGTCATGAAATGTGGAACAGACAAAGTGATTATCTGAGTGGAAACAGGATGGGCGGTTCTAATGAATTGACAGGTTTAGATGCTGGCGATGCAAAAAATGCACAAAACATTGGCTATGGAGGAGAAAGCAGTATGGTATCTGTATTTAGTCGTTTGACCTACGACTATAGAGGTAAATACTCTTTTACCGGAACGATTCGTCGCGACGGATCCAGTAATTTTGCTCCGGGTCATCAATGGGGAACTTTCCCTTCAGCAGCTGTAGCCTGGCGCATGTCGGAAGAGAATTTCTTTAAGCCATTGAAGGCAGTAATCAATAATATGAAATTTAGACTGAGTTATGGAGAGGTCGGAAATTCTAATGTAAGCGCCTTTGCTTATGGAAGTAATTTAGCAAACGTACCTACAAGCAGCTGGGGAGTATCATTAAAGACTGCTAATATTTCTAATGAAAATTTGACATGGGAGACGACAAAATCATGGAATGCCGGATTAGATCTGAATTTCTTAAATAACAGAGTTGAATTAATTGTTGACGCTTATATTAAGAAAACAGACGACTTATTGCTAAGGTTAAGTTTGCCAGCTTTCACCGGAACAGGATCAGCATGGCCGGGGACAGCAGAAGCACCATGGTATAATATAGGGGCAATAGAGAATAAAGGTTTTGAGTTTACACTTAACAGTACTAATATTTCAAAGTCTAAATTTAGCTGGAATTCGACCGTCATTTTTACACTTAATCGAAATGAGGTGACCCGTATGAATACGGAAACAGCGGATGTGCCTATGTACGATTATTCTAATGGAAATAATATAGTTACCCGTACAATGAAGGGAAGTCCGGTAAGTCAATTTTATGGCTATAGATATATCGGACGCATCAATTCTGCGGCAGATTTTCTGAAAGATAACGGTGATGGTACAAGTACGGTGATAGCTCCTACCTTTAAGTACAGGACCGGTGACATCATTAACAATACAAACCCGGCTCTTATTTCATCTAATTATATCGGAGATTTTCTTTTTGAGGACGTAAATCAGGACGGGATTATAAATGAAGCAGACATTGCGAATATCGGAAGTCCGTTCCCGGATTTTACTTTCGGCGTAACAAATACCTTTAAATTTAAAAGCTTTGATTTTTCTGTTTTTGTTAATGGAGCATTAGGAGCACAGGCATTTAACATTCTCAGAAGTCGTACGGAAGATCCGCGTAGCAGAGCAAATGTCAGAAAGTTCGTAGCAAACTACGCAAAGCTGGGATATTTGGATGGAAACCCTGATAATAAAAACATTTGGAATGTTTATGTATTGCCTGGTTCTGACCCTGATGTGGGCCGTATGTCAGTTCAAAATACAAATAATAATATTTTTAGTAGCCGTTTTGTAGAAGACGTATCGTATTTAAGTATTCAGAATATCAGTATAGGATATAGATTTCCGACAAAAATGGTTTCTAAATGGGGAATCAAAGGATTACGTGTGTACTCTAATCTTCAAAATGTATACACCTTCTCAAATTATTCCGGATATGAGCCAATTGTAGGGTCGCAAAGCGGACAAAGTATGTTAAGATATGGTGTTGATGGCGGTAGTGTACCGGTTCCACGTATTTATACTTTTGGTTTAGACTTAAATTTTTAAAAAGAGCATCATGAAAAATAAAAAGATAATTACCTGTATGCTATGCTTTCTTGGATTGATTAATTTTACAGGTTGTAAAAAGTTTTTAGAAGTAACGTCTGACACGCAGAAACAGGTGGGACAGTCATTTCGTACTATCGAAGATTTAAGAGCAAGCACTGCATTCCTATATACAGCACCCTGGTCAAAGTTTCATCGTGATCTTCCTTCAATAACAGACGGTCGAGCTAATAATCTTTATATAGATGGTGTAACCGGTACATTGGCCGCTATTTCCTTATTTGCGGAAAATTCGAATTTTATAGAATTTGGTATAGTTTGGTCAGCTTCTTATGTCGCAATTACACAGGCTGACTATATTATCAAAGATTATGTCCCTCTGGCAATCTCTAACGGTGTGGAGGAAGCTAAGGCGAAAGCATGTGAGGGAGAGGCTCGTTTTATGAGAGGTACGGCATATTGGTATCTGGCTATGTTATGGCATGATGTGCCCATTATAGACGATCCCAGAACAGTAGTGCTAAATACCGTTTTGCCTCCTAACCGTTTTGAAGATGTATTGCAATATGCCATAAATGATTTGACAATTGCTGCCGAATTACTACCTACTACGGATACCAAGGGCCGTGTGACTAAATACAGTGCCAAAGCTATGCTGGCTCGCTTATGTTTAACAGCAGCCAATTTTGCTCAGGGAAACAGGTTCTCCGCTGATTATTTAACCCGAAATAATGTTGGTGATAATGCCCAGATGGCTCAAAAATATTATGAGCAGGTTATGGCTTTAACAGAGAGCGTCATTACAGAATCCAACTATGAGATTTTAGATGATTTTGAGGATTTGTTTAAAACGCAGAACAACAATAATAAGGAGGTTTTGTTTGGTGTGCAATATGTTCCGGGACTAACTGAGTCCGATTTACGTAATCCTATGAGTGAGAGATTGGCTTACAGCAGGGAGATAACGGGTGATTTGGGTGGCGGTAGCAGCATCTTCGTTTCTTATGATATGTTGAAGTGGTTTGTGGATGACGGTGCTTTGTCAAGGCTGAGAGGAAGTGTTTGTGTGCCGGGGCAAAATTATTCCTACATAGGTACGCATCTTCCGGCGGGTAGCTGGACAGTGCCATCTGGCAAGACCAAATGTAACTTGAAAAAATATATGGTAGGCAGTACCAAGGATACGGATGGTGCGGCAGTACTGAATAATTCCGGTCTGGTTCCAGCTATTATTAGAATGGCGGAGGTTTACCTCATGTATACCGAAGCGGCGATGGGAATTTCGGATCAGACTTCTGACGTAAAAGCACTGAAGTACTTTAATAAGGTAAGAGGGAGAGCATTCAAATTGAATTTGGCCGATTTTCAGCCTTATACAATGGTTACAAGAAATGATTTGCTTAAGGAAAGGCGCCTCGAGTTCTTTTTTGAAGGATTGTACTGGCCAGATTTAGTACGCAGATCATTTTATGATATGGATTGGGTACTCAATTTCCTGAATAACAAATTAAAAGATAGTAATGCAGATACTGAGTTTACAAGCTGGGCATCCTATTCCTATACGTTTGATCCGCTGAAATACCCCAATAATAAAGGATGGGATAACTCACCTCGTCAGCAGGCGGGTTATATACCGCAACAGGTGGTCCACAATGTGGCTGATGGTTCATACGTCCATGCGGTAGGTTCTAAGTCTAATATATGGGCGTTTGCATATCCTTCTGTGGAAGCTTCTGCAAATCCAAAGCTAAATTCGGAGCCTGTGCCCTACCAATTTTAAATTCTAGAGTTAAAGATTATGAAAAATATAAAAGCATTTTTCCCATATGTCTCCTATATCATCATGTTTTGTATAGGTCTAAGTTCCTGTAAGAAGGATGAACAACAGTCAACTAGAATAGAGAGTGTTTGGAGTCATGAAATAAAAATTGAAAGTAAAGAGATTCATTCTGCCTATTTCAATAATTGGATCAGATTACATGGACAAGGTTTAAGCGGGTTAAAGAAAATCTATTTTAATGGAGCAGATATTCCTTTTAGCCCAATACATGTTACTGATAACGATATTATTGTTAAAATTCCAAGAATTGCAATAGGCTCAGCGGTTGAAGATAAAGAACAGTTAAACACCATAAGGGTTATAACTGAAGGCGGGCAGGCGGAATACAGCAATTTTATTTTTAAAGATCCGGATAAGATTCCCTCTCTAAATAGTGTAAGTAATACAATGCCTTATGCGGGAGAGGAAATATCAATCAGTGGTTTAAATTTAGAAAATACAACAAAAGCATATTTTCCAAATAATGTTGAAGCAGATATCATTGAAGTTAGTGACAAATTGGTTCGCCTGGTAACACCAACCAACATCGACAGAAATGTGAGTGGAGCCATTAAGCTGGTAGTAGATGGCGATGAATTTTCAACGCCCCCTTATATCTTTTACCAAAACGGTATCTTTTTCAAAACGTTTACAGAAGGCGATAGAACGGGTTTAGCAGCTAATTCAAGTATTAAAATTATTAGCACTCCTTCTGAAATTGCTGCAGCTACCGGAATGGCAGTTAATCCCGAGGCTGTTTTGGCTATTCCAGATGTTCGTAAGAATATAGCGGTAGTATCTAACGGTACCTGGACTGGCTTCTACAGATTCTGGGCTTCAGCTATGTTTCAGAGCGTAGTGGATAATTCTTCAAATAATATATCAGCATCCACATCGTTACAAGACCTGGCTATCCAGTTTGAAGTGTATATGACTCAACCATGGGAGTCCGGATATATCTCAATTGCTATTAATAAAGATGCTGGTGGTTCGGGAACAAGTGCTTACCGTTGTAATGTGTACGGAGGAACTGCAGATAATCCTATTCTCTTTAATGGAAAATGGATAACCGTAACTGTTCCATTTTCAAAGTTTAAAAACTTAGCTTTAGGATCGCTGGGAGACTATATTGCAACGCTTCAAAGCAATAAATACCAGTCGTTGATCGGCTTTTCCAATTCTAACCCTGATAACGATGGGCATACTCCATCGGCAATAAATAATTTTCAAATGTTTATTGCGAATATGAGGATTGTTCCAACGAAATAAAAGTTAGTTTGTATTCAAAGGAATAGCGTCTCATAAACGCTATTCCTTTTTGTTTTAATATTTAACATTTCTGCTGCTATTTGAAACAAATTTACCTCACATTTTATTAGTTGTTTTGGAGTTTAGAATAATTATATCAAATAAATTATATGATGAGAAATTTACAAAAATCAATTAAACTATCAGCGGTACTTTGCTGTATAGCTGCATTCGGACAAGCCAGTGCACAAACCAATTTATTGACAATTAATCAGAGCTTCGAATTGGGATCTGGAGTAGGCCCTGGTTCTACGCTTAATGGTCAGTGGACTAGAACAAACCCAAATGACCAAAACAACGTGGCAAACTATATTT
>PJUF01001119.1_pt1 | contig 14675 bp, 13 predicted proteins | sample 1512191 | NCBI WGS metagenome assembly PJUF01 (sample SAMN08177673, study PRJNA422409) | Feces metagenome, whole genome shotgun sequencing project. | isolation source: Chicken feces (3) enriched on wood chips | host: Gallus gallus | place: USA: Madison | collected 2015-01-15 | reverse complement strand
CCGGTTTTTGAACAGGTTGCTCTTCCTGCTTAGGCTCTGGTTTTGGCACTTCGGCCTTAACTTCGGCAACAGGAGCAACCGGTTTTGGTTCTTCTTCTTTTTGTTTCTTGTCAGGACGTGTTTTAGGATTCAGACTATCAAGATCTATTTTACCTACAATCTTAACACCAGAAGGAGCCGCTGTTTCTTCTTTTTTAGGAGCCTCTTGCGAAGATTTATCAGAAACTTCTGCCTTTGGAAACTCTGCAGAGCTCACATTTTTTATCAAGATTTCATCCTCTTCTTCTCTCTCTGCTCTTGACTGAGGAATATCTTCTATTTGAGGAGCTGCATCTTCACGACGAATTTTACCAATTACGATATTCTTGGCCTCCTCTCTAAGGATTTTATCTCCTTGATACTCTTTTAAAAGGGCACTATACATCTGCTCGGTTAGCTTTGTATTGGGTTTAGCTTCTACCGAAAAGCCTTGTGTACCCAAAAATTCAGCTATTGTACCAATACCGATATTTAGTTCTTTTGCTACTTTTAAAATTCCTAACTTTTTGTCTTCTGACATCTAATAATTCTTTCTATTCTAATTTAATAACAAATGTACGTTTTTTACTCAACGCAACGCTAAAATTATTCAAACTCCGCTCTTAATATAGATAAAACCTCTTCAACAGTTTCTTCTTCAAGATCGGTGCGTTTTACTAATTCGTTTACATTAAGTGATAACACACTTTTCGCCGTATCCAGACCAACTTTTTTAAATTCGTCTATAATCCAGCTATCAATTTCGTCTGAGAATTCGTCTAAATCAACATCCTCATCTTCTTCTGATGATTCTCTGTAAACGTCTATTTCATAACCCGTCAACTTACCTGCCAGTTTTATATTGTGCCCGCCTCTTCCAATAGCTAAAGATACTTGGTCTGGCTTTAAATAAACCGCAGCTCTCTTAGTTTCATCATCTAACTTAATAGAAGATATTTTAGCCGGCGATAAAGCTCTCTGGATATATAACGAAATATTATTGGTGAAATTTATCACATCGATATTTTCGTTTTTCAACTCACGTACTATTCCATGAATTCTGGAACCCTTCATGCCCACGCAGGCACCAACCGGATCTATACGGTCGTCATAAGATTCTACAGCAACTTTAGCTCTTTCTCCTGGCTCTCTAACAATATTCTTAATGGTAATCAAACCATCAAATACTTCAGGAACTTCTAACTCAAACAAACGCTGTAAAAATGCAGGGGCAGTTCTGGAAATAATAATTTTTGGATTGCTGTTTAGCATATCCACTTTTAAAACTACCGCTCTTACAGAGTCGCCTTTCTTGAAGAAGTCTGCCGGAATCTGTTCTGTCTTAGGTAAAATCAACTCGTTGCCTTCATCATCAAGTACCAAAGTTTCCTTTTTCCATACCTGATAAACCTCGCCTGTTACAATTTCACCAATTCTATCTTTATAGTTTTTGAAGATTTCGTCTTTTTCTAATTCCAGAATTTTAGAAACCAGTGTCTGCCGAGCAGCCAAAATGGCTCTTCTTCCAAAGCTTTCTAGGGTAATTTGCTCAATAAAATCATCCCCTACTTCTAAATCCGGATCTATTTTTCTGACATCAGCTAACTCAATTTCTAAATCATCGTCTTCAGAAAATCCGTCTTCCATTACCGTTCTTGTTCTCCAGATTTCCAAATCTCCGTTATCCGGATTCACAATTACGTCACAGTTTTCATCTGTACCAAAGCGCTTACGCAACATGCTGCGAAAAACTTCTTCCAACACGCTGATGACAGTTGGCCTGTCGATATTTTTAAAATCTTTAAATTCTTGAAATGAATCTATTAAATTAATGCTGCTCATCTTCTTTCCATTAAGCTTTATTTTTATTTAAAGGATATACTGATTTTTGCTTCAGCAATCTCTTCTTTCTGTATTAAACTGTCCACCTGCTGGGCTTTTTTCCCTTTCTCTTTTACCTGATGCGATATCAGCAAGGCATCGTCTTTAACCTCCAGCAAGGCACCCTCTATCTTTATTCCATCCTTTTTCTTGATGCTGAGGTTGCGTCCAACGTTTTTTACAAACTGCCGGTCTAACATTAAAGGTGTATCTAAACCTGGCGAACTGACCTCTAAATTATAGGCATTGCTTATGAGATTTTCTTCTTCCAGATGATAGCCTACATGCCTGCTCACCATAGCACAATCATCTATGCCAACACCATTATCTCCGTCTAACAAAAGGATTACCTTTCTATTGTTTACCACTTTAACGGAGACAATAAATAAATCGGGCCTGTCTGCAATTTTTTCTTCTGCAAGTTCCCGCACTCTTTGTTCTACACTCATCTCTTTTCTTTGGGAAATAAAAAGAGGGGGCAATGCCCCCTCTTCCTAATTGCCCACAAATATAATACAAGAATATTAATTTTCAAAAGGTTAAAGTTTAAAATATCTTTTTTCAAATACTATGAATTGCCTTTAATCCACTGGTTACAACTATTAACAATACGGCGGTTACCCATAAAGTATTTGTATTGTGCTACAAAAAAACGGAACACTTTACCCCAGTAAAATACACTAAGTGCCCTTGGTTACACCTAGCTTACAGCAACCTTACAGCGACCTTACAGCAAGACACCAGAAACCATAATCAAAAAACCGCGTTTACAGCCATACAGAGGGGGTTGAAAATTTGCTTTTTTCGCAAAAAAATACACTAAGGCCTACCCATAAATTACAACAACCCTTGCCCACTATAATGCCCATTGCTATCTACAATTATAAAAAAACTTTACCAAAACAGTTTTGTTCTGTATATTGATTAAACATAAATTAATAATATGAAGTTAATTTTAGAAATTCTATTAATGGGCTTAGCGGTTGCTATAGCAGCATTCCTGGTTCCGGGGACCCAGGTAGATGGTTTTTGGTCTGCAATTTTTGCTGGTTTGCTTATTGGGCTTGCCAATGCCACAGTAGGCTTTATTTTGCGGGTACTTACTTTTCCCCTTAATTTCCTTACACTAGGACTGGTTTCTTTTATTATTTCTGTGCTGATGGTATTGCTGGTGAGCAATATTATGTCGGGATTTCACGTATCCGGATTTTTCAGCGCTATGTTCTTCGCTATAGTTCTGGCGGTAATTAAAATGATATTCGGCAGTTTTAGTAGTGAAAAGGATTAGGAGAGGTGTTTTTTACCACAAAGATCGCAAAGAACACAAAGTGTTTTTAATGAAACCTTATACTTTGCGCTCTTTGTGCCCTCTTTGGTTTTAAACTCCCTTAAAGTCCAATTCTAACAGAATAGGACAATGGTCAGAATGTTTTGCCTCTGGTAAAATAGCCGCCCGCTTGATATGTTTTTCCATAGGCTTGCTTAATAAATGATAATCTATACGCCAGCCCAGGTTTTTTGCTCTTGCCCCAGCTCTGTAACTCCACCAGGTATAATGGTGCGGATCTGGATTAAGATGTCTGAAAGTATCTACAAAACCGCTGTTTATAAATTGTTCCATCCATTCTCTTTCTTCTGGCAAAAAGCCTGATGAATTTGCATTTGATTTCGGATTATGGATATCTATAGCCCTGTGGCAAATATTGTAATCTCCACAAATCAACAGATTAGGAAATTTCTGTTTTAGTTTGTGGATGTAAATATTAAAATCATTAAGAAATCTGTATTTAAACGCCTGCCGCTCCTCTCCGCTGGAACCAGAAGGAAAATAAGCGCTAATTACTGAAAACTCTTCAAAATCTGCTCTTATAATTCTTCCTTCATTGTCATAATCTTCTATTCCGCAGCCATACTCAACATGCAGCGGTTGTTTTTTTGTTAATATGGCTGTACCGCTATAGCCTTTCTTTTGTGCCGGATACCAAAAATGATGATAGCCCAGTTCCTTAATCAGATAAATATCTGCAATTTGCTCTGGCGTAGCTTTTATTTCCTGCAAACAAACAATATCTGCGTCGGTAGCTTGCAACCATGCTAACCAATCTTTATTAATTGCGGCTCTAATGCCGTTTACGTTATATGATATTACTTTCATTCAGTTTGTCTACTATTAACCTGAGTTGGAGGTAAAAAAATAGTTTTTTGCTGCATTAGCATTTCAAAGCCTCGTTCTGCTCATTTTCGGAATGTACCCTTAGGCTTTTTTATCGTTTAAAACCACGGGCCATCAACCAGCAACTAATTTCCTGACTGCTCGTTTCTTCAGCAGTTTAAGCTCCATTTTAATATCTTCTAATGGCCTGTTATTTCTGTCTGTTGCCACTACAGCTATTTTATCCACTACCTCTAATCCTTTAATTACTTCGCCAAAAACGGTGTAATCGCCATCTAAATGCGGAGCCCCTCCTAAAGATTTATAAGTCTCCCGCTGTTCTGCAGTAAATTTATTCCCTTGCCTTCTGTAAATTTCCATATAATCAAGCTCCGCATCTGTAAAGGTTTTACCCTGTACAATATAAAACTGACATGAGCTGGAAGATTTTTCCGGATTATTATCTCTGGCGGCCGCCAGAGCTCCTTTTTTATGATATAGCCATGGATTAATTTCTGCTTTAACTTTATAGCCTAAGTCACCACTCCCTAAAAGCGCTTCTTTTGGGGCGTTTTTAGAGTTAATATCTCCACCCTGAATCATGAAGTCTTTAATAACACGATGAAAAAGCGTACCGTTGAGCGCTTTATTTTTTACCAATTTCAAAAAATTATCACGATGAAGTGGTGTCTGGTTGTGCAGCTTAATATAAATATCGCCTAAAGAGGTCTGTATATTTACATAGTATTGCGGCTCTTTTTTAGAATACCCTTCTAAACAGATAAAAAATAAGAACAAAAAAGCGTATAGCGTTTTCATCTAATAAATATCCTGGAAGTAGTTTACAATTAAAGATTTGAGAATCATTTCCTGTTCAAGCAGGGTGTAATTTGGTATAGGCTGTAGCTTTTTCCAGTGTGGCCAGCCCTCTTTATCTAACCCTTCTAATTCGTAGAAGCCCATGTCAGAAAACAAACGACATGTAGCAATATGCATGAGTTCTTCCTTCTGCCTTTTGCTAAATTTCTTTGGTCCTTGCCCCAATTCCTGTACGCCTATTAAAAATAGAATAACCTTTATATCGGGTTTTTCGTTATCAAACTCAGACGCCAGTTTGGCCTGTAGCTCATTAAATTTTTTGTTTATTTCTGCAGGAGTCATTCCAACAAATATATAGTAAAAATTCAGGTCCTTAGTAAAAAGAATGTCAACAACGCTATCCCATACTTTTTGTGCTATTCTTGTAAAATCGGTTTATTCTTAAAACTTTCTTGTGCTGTATAGATTCTCATTATCCAAAAAAGGGCTTATATTTGCCCCGTGTTGAAACAGGGAATTATTAAGCTGATCTCTTTAGCGTTACTATTTGCCATTGTGCAGATAGCTGTACCGCTGCAAGAGATTTTCCACGTTCACCATGCAGAGGCTCATCATCACAATAGTTGCCATGAAACAGCTGTAAGCTCCTATGAAAAACCTTGCTGTAAACCCGTAAAGTATTTCCACAAGGTTGCAGCTATCCTAAACCAGCAGCACTTTACTTTTTTCAATCTTACTTACACATATAAATACAGTTTTTATACTGGTGATTACTCCCGTACTGTATTCTCTGTAAGTAACAAGGCTCCTCCTGCAAATCTCTCCTAAATATTTTATTTAAATTAAGCTATAATCTAGGAAAACCTTCCCATTGGAGAAGACTGTTTATACTATGTTGTAGCATCAATTAAACTCTTAAGAAGATTTTCTTTTTATGCTGAATGTAACAAAGTATTTGGTAATACTTTACCTGTTACTGCCGTTGTGCACTAAAGTCCAAGCACAACCTTGTAGTTTTGTTTTGTATGGTACTGTAAAAGACGGGCAATCTCAGAATATTTTACCCGGAGCAACAGTAAGCCTAATTGGTTCTAACCAAAAAGCTGTTGCAGATGCCCGTGGGCATTTTCATTTCAATAATCTATGTGCAAAAACTTATGAAATAGAAGTTTCCTATGTTGGATATGAGAAGAGAAAAGTTACCGTGAGCCTGACGAAAAACTTAGAGCTAGAGATCTTACTCCAATTTGATGGAAACGAGCTGAGTACAGTGAGTATTACCGGCAAGAAATTGGCAGACCCCATTACAACTACCGAAAAAGTTGAGCAAATGGCTCTCGAACTTAGCAAAGGAGAATCTTTAGGCGACATTTTAAAGCGCATACCAGGTGTAAACACCATACAAACAGGGCCAACCATTTCTAAACCTGTGATACACGGGATGCATTCTAACCGAATCCTCATTCTTAATTCGGGAGTTAGAATAGAAGGCCAGCAGTGGGGAAATGAACATGCACCAGAAGTTGATCCGCTTTTTGCGAAAGAGCTAACCGTAGTTAAAGGAGCTGCCGGCGTACAGTATGGGTCAGACGCCTTAGGCGGTATTATTCTGGCAGAACCGGCACCACTAAATTATCACTTACCTTTCTCTGCCCAGCTCAATATAATTGGTGCATCTAACAGCCGTATGGGAAATATGGGCGCACAAATGGCTGGTGCTTTTAAAGATGAACGGTTTGCCTGGCAACTACAAGGCAGTGCAAAAAAGGCAGGAAACGCTTCTACACCTAAATATTTCCTTAATAACACTGGATATGAGGAAGTAAATGGCGCCTTAACATTGGGCTATAAGGGCAAAAGTTTTGAGGCAGAGCTTTTCTTTAGCACATTTAATACCACGCTAGGTATTTTTGAAGATGCCCATATAGGCAACCAGGATGACCTGAACAGCCGTATAGCATTGGGCAGGCCTTCTACGGATGGATATTTTTCATACGCTATAAAATCTCCCAGACAAGAGGTTAATCACCATTTATTAAAAATAAAAGGGAAAAAGTATTTTGGCAACAACAGTTCTTTAAATGCTGTTTACAGTTTCCAAAAAAACTTCAGACAAGAATATGATATCAGACGGGGAGATAGAAGTGATGTTCCTTCCATAGATTTGTCTCTTAGCGCACAAAATCTGGAACTTATTTACGAACAGGCAAAACCCAACAATATTTCGAATAAATATGGTGTAAACGCTAGTATTATTGTAAACAACAATGTTCCAGGTACTTTTGTAACTCCAATAATACCCAATTACGATAGTTTTAACCCGGCACTATTCTTTATTAAAAAGCTTCAAAAAGATAAATACGGGTTTGAATTGGGATTACGCTATGATTATAAGTCTATAGACGCTGCCGGATACGATAGCGACCAAAACTGGTATGGCGGCAAACACACTTTTCATAATATTAGTGGCTCTTTTGGCAGCATATTTTATCTGGATTCTTCTTTTAATTTTAGATCAGACGTTAATATAGCCTGGCGTCCGCCTTCGGTAAATGAATTGTATAGCGGGGGGCTACATCATGGAACCGCTTCTGTGGAATATGGCAATCCCGATTTCAACAGCGAAAAAGGCTATAAATGGATCAACTCCCTCTCATTTTCAAAAGAAAAGATAAATATAAATCTAAGTGGATACCTTAATTATATCAACGGATATATATTTCTTGAGCCCACCGGAGGCTTTGAAACAAGTTTAAGAGGAACATTTCCGGTCTTTAACTATACACAATCCAATGCTTTATTCACAGGCGCCGATCTGTTTGGAACTTTTGACATCCACCAATCGTTATCCTGGCGCTTAAAAGGAAGCTTCTTAAGGGCTAAAGACCTTAGCGATAATTCTTTTTTACCCATGATCCCTACAGATAGAATAGACAATAGCTTAACTTGGAAAATAAAACACTCTTCAGAAAATGCTCATGCCCCGTTTATTGAGCTTCAGCATATTTATGTATCAAAACAACGCAGACATAATCCAAATAGCGATTTCTCGCCACCACCACCAGCATACCAATTATTCAATGTATCTGCAGGTACCCATTTCAGAATTAAAGAACAATACTTAGGAGTAAATGCTTCCATATTTAATCTGCTTAATGCATCATATAAAGATTATTTAAATCGCTTTAGGTATTATGCGCATGAGAATGGAAGAAATTTTGTTATCAGATTATCTTATAAATTTTAAACAAACACATCATGAATACTACATTTAAAATCTCAAGCTTAATGATATTATTTTTTATTTCCATAGGGTTTACATCATGCAAAAAGGATAATCCTGTGCCAGCAGTAAACCAGGAAGAGTTTGATAAAACCGTGTTAACTTTTGTTGAGTTAGAAGCTAACGGAAATCAATTAGTAGAACATGGTACAGCACTAACCGTTACATTTGACGCTAAAGGAAAACCAGATAAAAGCCATTATCACTTAACCGTGGGTAAACAGTACCGTTTAAATATAAGTTTATATAGTGGCGGCGAATTAATTAATGATGAGATTATAGAAGAAACATCTGCTCATCAAATTTTCTTTACCGGCGCACCCGAAGACGTATTGAATTATACTTATGAAGATAATATTGGCCTAAAAGGAGTATTAAACGTTCTGAAAGAAACTGAAACATTTGATTTGAGCGTTATTTTAAGACATGGAATAAGAAAAACAAATCCCTTGCTACCATGGAACAGCAACAGAGCGGAATATACAAAACATGGCGGGTCAGATGATTTAAATGTTACTTTTAAGCTGCACCCTGTAGAAGATGGCGAGCATGATCATTAAAATTTTTTATTAGAGGATATGTTGCTAGCTTTAGCGCTGTAGGCCAAACTATTTTGCTAAAAAAACATATTTATTCATCACTTTTAAAAACAACAAATTAGACAAGCATGGAGTGGCAGTCTGTATTTTCTAACAAGCTAAAAGCCGCAATAATCTTATTAGTGCTCATGGGAGGCATTATTATAAGCAATATTTTAGAAAAGAAAATGCTGGAAAACAGCCGTAAAGCTGTTGAATCTATTTATCAGGACCGGTTGCAACCCTCTACAGATTTCTTTGAAATGCGCCAGCTTATTGCCAATAGAATGTTTTTACTGGAAAGGCTGGCGCTGGATAAAGACTATTCTAAAGCGGTGTTTGAAGAAGATATGCATATTATTAATGAACAGTTTAATTTGCTCATGGCCAGATATGAAAAAACTTATTTGGTACCAGAAGAAGAAGTTGTTTTAGAATTATTAAAAGAAGACATCAAAAGTTTAAATGAGCATACTGCAGAACTTATTACACATGATGCCGCTTATATAGCACAACGCCTGCAAGAGCTCAAACCAAAAGCAGAAGCCATTAATAAAGACCTTAGCGAACTTAGCAAAGTTCAGAGCAAAATAGGGCAAGAAATTCTTTCTCAGTATATAAAAGATATATCTACCAGTAATATTTTAAATTCTGTGCAGATTATTCTGGCTATGCTAATTGGTGTTGTGGTGTTTATGATGTTCTCTAAAACTAAAATAACACTTACTAAAGTAAAAGATTACAATCTTAATTAAATTAAAAAGCCGGAACAGGGGAGGCTCCGGCTTTTTCAACTAAAACTAACATGAAAAAACATCTTTGTAGCTAAGCTACAGTAGTAAGTATAAACTCACATTCACTCTTCGTATGCCTCAAAGATATATCTATAAACTACCTGATTACATGATAATTGTCACAGAAATAAATGACATGCCTCAAAACCAAAAAATTATATCTTTGAAAGATTTTTAAATTATGCATTTTCTTAAATATCCGTTACTAGCTATTGCAACTTGTGTTGTATATTCTTGCTCTCCAAAATCCTATAAGCAAGCTCAAAAAATTCAGGAAGAAAAAATTCAGGAAGTTACTACCAAACTGGTAGAACACCACGCACCTGTGTTAATAGACACGGCCGGAAACACAATTCCCGCTAGTTTTATTCCTGCTGTTAATTTTGGCGCCAGAAAGCCTTTTTATGTGATGATACATCATACAGCACAAGATTCTCTTGCGCAAACCATAAAAACATTTACCTTACAGCATACACAAGTAAGCGCTCATTATGTGATAAGCAGAGATGGTTTTCTGGTACAAATGCTAAGCGATGAACTACGGGCCTGGCATGCCGGCGCCGGTAAATGGGGGAATATTACCGATATGAATTCCTGTTCTATAGGTATAGAACTAGACAATAACGGAACAGAACCCTTTACTCCGGAACAAATTAATACACTTTTATTATTGCTGGCAAAGCTGAAGACAGATTATAACATTCCCGCAGCCAATTTCATTGGGCACTCAGATTTTTCACCAAAAAGAAAAACCGATCCCAGTATCTTATTCCCATGGGAAAAATTAGCCCGGCATGGTTTCGGTTTATGGTATGATGCGCCCGACCAACTGCCGCCAGTAGATTTCGATGTAGAAGCTGCTTTACGCAGAATAGGCTATGACACGTCTGACCTCTCTGCAGCCATAATAGCTTTTAAAAGGCACTTTGTACAACAAGACCTTATCCCACTAATGGGCACCTGGGATAAATGCGTTTTATACAACCTTTACAAAAAATATTAATAAACTAAAATTTCTTCTTTGCGGCCATAGGCTTGCCCCAGAAAAAATAGCCAATAGCACCTAAAAGCGGGATAAGAATAACTATGGCCATCCACAGTAATTTTAAATTAGAAGATAGGTTTACATTAAAAAAAATGTCCTTAGCTGTAATTACGGCTACTAATAGCGGGAAAAAGAACAATCCTGCCAAAAGAACAAAATAACCCGTATCAGAAAACTGAAGTAAAATTGAAGTAAGCATCCGCTGTTTATTTCTTTGATAAGATACAAACCTAACTATATTTCGTTTTAAAAATCAATGTTGTTTGTATGTAAAAGATAAAATAATTCGTTGTTTTATTTTGAATAAAAAGTTAAAAGACATAAACTTGTATTAATTCACTAAAAAATAGCGTGATAAACGAGCTAACACATACCAATGTTCTGGCCTTCCCTGATGATACAAAATTAGAGAAGCAGCTTTTCTATGCGCTTATTTCCGCTAAATTATCTCTGGGCTATCTTACCCAAACAAATTCGAAGGACTTTATTAATTAAACCCCAAAATCTTTTTTATTAAAGTTTTGGGGAATATATCAACTTTTAGTGCTGTTATCATATTTCTCAAAACACATTTGCAAGCAGTTATGGAAACATTACAATTAATTATTTCAAAGAAAGATTACGATATTTTAAAAGATCATCTTAAACTAAGCACCAATCTGTCTGAATTTAACAAACAAAAATTGGAGCAGGAATTAAATGCCGCACAGGTATTAGACGAAGAAGATTTACCCAAAGACGTAGTCAAGCTAGAATCTTTTGTTACAATAGAAAGCGTTGTTAACAAAAAAACTTTTACTTTCCAGCTGGTAATGCCTGGCGAAGCCAACATGAAAAAACAGAAATTATCTGTTTTTGCCCCTATCGGAATAGCTTTATTGGGATACCGCACCGGCACAGATGTTGAGTGGGAAATGCCAAACGGATTACAGAAGTTTAAGATTGTTGAAGTTAAAAATTAAACAAAAGAGGCGGTTTAACACCGCCTCTTTTGTTTTTGTTCTCATTTTTATCTCTGCATACATCTTCTCCAACCAAAACCTCCAAAAAAATATTTTAATAGATTAAACTTTTAAAGCCCACCAAAGTCTATCCATGGCAGAGGTATTTAGAGGGGTAGATCATCTAAAGTTTCACATATATTATTTAATGAAAAAAAATATTTTTATTCTGGTACTCTCCTTATTTATTTTTGGAAAAACTAAAGCACAAAATTTATTTGAGGTCACAGGTGTATTAAAAGATTCTACCGGTTATACCGTAATTGGTGCCGCCATCAAACTCAGCTCCCCTCTAGATAGCATAACAGCCGTTACAGACGTAAATGGCACTTACACGATTAAAAACGTAAAATCCTCTAGATTTACATTAAATATTACTGCACTGGGCTATAAAGCTACTAGCAGATCTTTTAATTATTCAAATCCTTCTTCAACTATCATTTTACCTACTATCATTTTAGCTAACGATACAAAACTGCTGGCCGAAATTACAGTAGACGGTACCCCAGATGTGGTAGTAAAAGAAGATACCCTGCAATATCGGGCAGATCAATATAAATTAAGAGAAAACGCACTGGCCGAAGATCTATTAAAAAAACTTCCTGGAGTTGAAGTAGACCGGGAAGGAAACGTAACCGCACAAGGCAAGCAAATTACCCGTGTTCGTGTAAACGGTAAAGATTTTTTTGGTGGTGATGTAAAAACTGCCACTCAAAACCTTCCGGCAGATGTACTTCAAAACGTTCAGGTTATTGATGATTATGGCGACCAGGCAAATATGACAGGTGTAAAAGACGGCGATCCCGAAAAGATATTAAACTTCACCATCAGACCAGATAAAAACAAAGGCTATTTTACCAGAGGAACCATAGGAGGGGGAGATAAGGAGAGGTATCAAGCATCTGTTTTTGCTGCAAAATTTAATAACAATCAACAATTATCGTTATTAGCGAATCTTAACAATACAAACGCGAACATATTTAATTTAACCCAGGGCAGCGGTGGCGGAAGAAGAGGTGCTGGCGGAGGTGGTTTTAACTTTAACCCATCGGGCTTAACAGGCGTAAAATCATTAGGACTAAATTACCGCGACCAATGGGGCAGTAAAATAACTGCATATGGTAGCTATTCTATTTTTGGAAGAAACAACACCCTTACTTCTTCCAGATTTCAAGAAAACATTACGAAAGATGCTATCATAGCCGATATTAGAAATACAGATTCTGAAACAGACAACTTAAATCATCGTTTTGATTTCAATCTGGAGTATAAGATAGACTCTTTAAACTATCTTAAGGTTACTCCCAGATTTACATTTTCTACCAATGAAAGCACCTCTTTTTCTCCATTTAGAATTGAAAGAAATAACGTTCTATCCTCAAAAGGCGAGGCTACAGATCTTAACGATGGTAGAAACCCCAATTTTGGAGCAGATATTCTTTACAACCATAGGTTTGCAAAACCTGCAAGAAACCTGTCTGTAAGCGCTTTTTTAAGTACTGCAACCAGAAGCTCGGATCAGGATTATCTTAACAAATCTTTAGAATATGGCATAGACCCTACAACTTCTGCAGAGAACTTGTACAGAAGGCAACTCATCAGCAATGATAATAATACCAATAACATCAATATAAATACATCTTATATAGAGCCTTTATCAAAAACAAAAAGTTTAGAAGTTAATTATGAATACGGCTATAGCAGAATTAGCAATAACCGCTTAGTTTTAAATTCTGACGACGAGTTGCTGGCCCCTACCTATAATTCTAATCTGAGTGATGATTTTAAATACACTTTTACCACCAACAGAGTAGGCTTAAATTACCGTGTTAGAGAAGAAAAATTCAATTATACGCTGGGCTTAGGCGTTCAACCAAGTGTTTTGAGAGGTGAGTCTTACACCAGAAATACAACGACAAGAAACAATGCGGTTAACATTTTTCCATCGGCTAGATTTCAATATAAGTTTTCCAGATCTAAAGAGTTTAACATTAATTACAACGGAAGAAGCAACCTGCCAAGCTACAATCAATTACAGCCTATAACAGATAACTCTAATCCGCAATATCCAACAGTAGGTAACCCAGGCTTAGATGCAGAGTTTAATAGCCGTGTAAATTTGCGTTACAACAATTCTAACATACAAAGCGGCACCACATTCTTCAGCAACTTTAATGTAAACTTCACGAAAGATAAAATTGTAAGCGTTACCAAAACGCAAAACCTTTCTACACCAGAAGCCATTCAGGAAAGAAGCTACACCAATGCCAGCGGTTATTATACTATTAATGGTTTCTATGCCTATAGCAGACAGTTAAAAGATAAAAAATACGTATTTGGGCTAAGAGGTATGGCCAATTATAACAATAACATTTCTATTGTTGATGACGCCAAAAACATTGGCAGAAACTGGATATTAAGCCAACGACTGCAAATTCAGATACAACCTAAAGATTGGTTAGAACTTGTGCCCAGCTTAAGCTACACGTACAATACTAATAACAATACCATTAATACAAGATCTAACACGGAAATACATACCTGGTCTACCGCTTTTGACAGCAAAATTTATTTCACCAAAACATTTCTATGGGGCGCACAGGCGGATAAGAATTTCAACAGAGGATATAATAATATTGGTGTAAATCCTTTTATCATTAATACCTATTTAGAAAAACAGTTCTTTAAAGGAAATACAGGCGCGTTAAGATTAACGGCTTTTGATTTGTTGGATGAAAATACTGCTATTTCCAGGAGTAATGCAGAAAACTATACCTTAGACAGTCGCAGCAACAGGCTTTCAAGATACTTCATGTTAACTTTTACCCTAAGACTAAATAAGTTTGCGGGTAACAGCAACCCGATAGATGATTCTAATAGAAGATTTAGAGGGCCAAGCGGCGGAAGACCAATGGGAATGTAGGAAAAAATCAAATTTATAGGCTGAACGGATAAATTTCATTACAAAAAAGAACAGGCTGATCATGATACAGCCTGTTTTTTTTGTTTAGTCCGCCGTTATGGGAGCATTTTCAAAGATTCAATCTCTCCAGAAGCTCCGTTTCATTAATGGCACACCTCTTATGGTTTTTATTATAATTCTT
>PJUF01001117.1_pt1 | contig 14683 bp, 13 predicted proteins | sample 1512191 | NCBI WGS metagenome assembly PJUF01 (sample SAMN08177673, study PRJNA422409) | Feces metagenome, whole genome shotgun sequencing project. | isolation source: Chicken feces (3) enriched on wood chips | host: Gallus gallus | place: USA: Madison | collected 2015-01-15 | reverse complement strand
GCATATTCATCTAAGTTGTTAATGTTTACCCAAAACCAATCTTCTTTTTTTATAATATCTTCCTTAAGACCAGATATTTCTATAAATGTGCCAAAAAGGCGCTGATGCGTGAGTATATGCTTCACAGGCGATGAGACAGAATAAATAACTTTCTCGTCTAAAAACCAATTTTCAAACTGCTCATGCACAAATAAATCTTCCAATGTAAGTGCAGAAGTGCTTTCTATCATCGGAAAATCATGCAGCCCAGCCCATATATCGTTATTGCTCCTCCTTTTTATAAGTATTTTTTCTTCGCTTATAACAACAAAATAATAGAAATAGCGCTCTTTTACCTTTAAGGTTTTAAGTTTAACAGGTAAGGTATGCACTTTGTTCGCTCTACGGGCGTAACATGAAGCAAAAAACGGACAAACCTGGCAGTTGGGGTTTTTAGGTTTACATTGCAAAGCTCCAAACTCTATAATAGCCTGGTTATGTTCGCCGGCATGTTGAGGGTTTAGTAAGCTATCTGCCAGTTTTTGGAAGTATTTTTTCCCTTCCGTAGTATTTATCGGGATATCAACTCCAAAATGGCGGGCCAGCAATCTGTACACATTGCCATCTACCACGGCTCTGGCCTCATTTGCTGCAAAAGAAGAAATAGCAGCGGCAGTATACTCTCCAATTCCGGTTAGTTTAATTAACTGATCATAAGACGAGGGAAAAACACCGTTAAAATTCTCTGCCACGTTACGGGCAGTCTTTAGCATATTACGTCCTCTTGAATAATACCCAAGGCCTTGCCAAAGTTTTAATATTAAATCCTCATCAGCGGCAGCAAAGCTTTTTACATCTGGAAAATGTTCTGCAAATCTCAAATAGTAGGGCATACCTTGCTCTACACGGGTTTGTTGCAATATAATCTCAGACAACCAAATAAAATAGGCATCTTTGGTGTTACGCCAAGGTAAATCCCGCTTATTTATATGGTACCATTTTAAAAGTTCGCCTGAAAAATCCATGCACAAAACTACGTTTAAAGCACAATAATCACACAAATAAAACCTTATGCATTGTAGCTTAGGCAATTGAAATGAAATTTTTAAGCTTTTTTATTTCCCTTATTCAACTAAAAGCTATACTTTTGCATCCCCAAAACTTGGGAAGGATAATTAATATAAAAGAATTTATAGACATGACAAAGGCAGAAATTATTGCAGAAATTGCTAATAAGACCGGTATCGAGAAAGTAGACGTACAAGAAACTGTTGAAGCATTTTTTAAAGTAGTTAAAAACTCAATGATAAATGGAGAAAATGTGTATGTTAGAGGTTTTGGAAGCTTTGTAGTGAAAAAAAGGGCTGAAAAAACTGCCAGAAATATTTCAAAAAACACAGCTATTATTATTCCTGAGCACTACGTACCTAGCTTTAAACCTGCAAAAGCTTTTGTAGACAGAGTAAAAACAGGCAATAAAAAAGCTGTTAAAGCGTAACACATAAAAATTTTGATATGAAGACTAAACAATATATTGTAATTGGATCTGTAGTGTTGGTAATGGGAATATTATTGAGTCTTGATATCAAAGGATTAGTAAAAGAAGAAGAAGCTAATACAGAGCAAGCGGCAGAAGATGCAGGCAGCACCGCAGCAGGCGCTCAGTTTTCTAAAGAAAATGTTCTTTTGATAGCCAGACAAAACGTTAGCCCTTCGCTAATGTCTGATATTGAAAAACTAGAGGCTTCATTAAACAAAGCTTCTGCGGAAGAGGCTATAAACTTGCAAACACAACTGGCAAAAAAATGGGATGATGTTAACCAACCAGCGGCGGCAGCTTTTTCATACGAGGCAATAGCAGAAAAGCAGCCCAGCTATAAAAATTGGTTAATAACCGGCGACCGTTTTACGGAAGCTTACCAGAATTTTCCGGATACTTCTTCTCTACAGGGTTTAACCCAAAAAGCCATTAACGCATATAACAAGGCTCTTGAGTTAAACTCAGAAAGCCTTGATGCAAAAACCGGATTAGGTGTAGCTTATGTAAGCGGCACTAACAATCCAATGCAAGGTATTCAGATGCTTTTAGAGGTGGTAGAAAAAGAGCCTAAAAACCTGAAAGCGAACATGAATTTAGGCATGTTTTCTATGAAATCTGGCCAGTTTAACAAAGCTGTAGAAAGATTTAAAACAGTTATAGAAATAAACCAGAGCCCGGAAGCTTATTTCTACCTTGCTACAAGTTACGAAAACATGGGAATGAAAACAGCTGCTATTGAAGCTTACGAGCAGAGCAAGAAATTAGCTGCAGACCCAGGTTTAAGCAACTTTATAGACAGAAAGATTAAAGAACTAAATAATTGATAATACATTAAAATTTAAAGACTATGCCAAGCGGTAAAAAAAGAAAAAGACATAAAATGGCTACCCACAAACGTAAAAAACGTTTAAGAAAAAATAGACACAAGAAAAAATAAGTCGTCGCTAAAACCGAAAATACAATTGCTCTCTAAGTATTTAGAGAGCATATTTATTTCTGTTTTTCTGTATGTTTTCCCACTTCAGGGCAAACTAAGAATAAGATTTATTTAAAAAAGTAGCTGTTGGTAAAAGAGTTAATTATTAATTCGGCCCCAGGTGGGGTTACTATTGCATTAATGCAAGATAAGCAGCTCGTAGAACTCAATAAAGAGCAAATCAACAACAATTATGCTGTTGGAGATATTTACATGGGGCGTATTAAAAAAATAATGCCCGGCTTAAATGCTGCTTTTGTTGATGTTGGATACGAGAAAGATGCTTTTTTGCATTATCTGGACCTTGGCCCACAGGTACAATCGCTATTAAAATTAACTAAAATAGCTAGAAACGGCGGAAATAACGATCCGCTACTGGCTAATTTTAAAAAAGAACCAGATATTGATAAGGCCGGGAAAATATCCTCTATCCTTAGCAAAAACAATCTACTACCGGTTCAGATAGCGAAAGAACCTATATCAACCAAAGGCCCCAGATTAAGTTCTGATCTTTCTATTGCGGGAAGATTTGTTGTACTTGTACCTTTCTCTGATGTAATTTCTATTTCTAAAAAAATAAAAAGCAACACAGAAAGAACAAGGTTGAGAAAAATTGTTGAGGGTATAAAACCTCAGAATTTTGGTGTTATTATAAGAACGGTTTCCGAGAAAAAAGGTGTAGCGGAAATACAAAAGGACATTTTAGATTTGGTTTCAAAATGGAAATCTTTTATGCAAGGATTACCAAAAACCGAACCTTCTAAAAGAATACTCGGCGAGATGGGGCGTACATCTACCATTTTAAGAGATATTCTAAATGCTGATTTTACACATATACACGTAAACGAGCCTGGTTTATATGAAGAAGTGAAATCTTATGTACATGAGATTTCGCCAGAAATGACCGGAATTGTAAAGCTTTACAAAGGTAAAGAGCCTATATTTGAGCATTTTAGCATAGAAAAGCAGATAAAAGCCTCTTTTGGTAAAACTGTTAATCTGGCCGGAGGCGCATATCTGGTTATAGAACATACCGAAGCACTGCATGTTATTGATGTAAACAGTGGAAACAGAACTGCTAACCCTGAGAACCAGGAAGAAAACGCTCTTCAGGTTAATAAAGAAGCAGCTAAAGAAATTGCCCGCCAGCTAAGATTACGCGATATGGGCGGCATTGTGGTGATAGATTTTATAGACATGCACAAAGCTCCAAACAGAAAAGAGCTTTTTGATTTTCTAAAAACAGAAATGGCGCATGACAGAGCAAAACACACCATTTTGCCACCAAGCAAATTTGGGTTGGTGCAAATTACCCGTCAAAGGGTAAGGCCAGAAATGAATATCGTTACAAGTGAAAAATGTCCGACTTGTGGCGGAACCGGCGAAATAAAAGCCAGTATCGTTCTTATAGATGATATAGAAAGTAACATGGATTATATCCTGAATGAACAGGCCGAAAAGAAAATCACACTATGTGTGCATCCTTACGTAGCCGCATACATCAAAAAGGGTTTAATATCCAGACAGATGAAATGGTTCTTCAAATACAATCAATGGGTAAAAGTTAAAGGTATTACATCTTACCATTTAACCGAATTTCATTTTCTCAACAACAAAGAAGAAGAAATAAAACTTTAAGCAATACAAGACTTTTATAGTAAAAGTCCCGAATAAAAGGAAGAAAATGCCGGATTGTTTATCCGGCATTTTTTATTCTACCGCATTTCTGCTATGTCCAGATAACTTGCTACCGTCTAACGGCTTCAATTGCATAAATACCAAAGATGCTATAGCTGTAACTGCTCCTAAAATTAAAAATGTGTATTTAAAAGCGTTGGCCTCAGAAGCTCCCTGCATTCCCATTTGATGTATAGAAGACAGCAACAAAGAGCTCAAGGAAATTCCTAAACTAATAGATAATTGCTGGGTAACCGCTATCATGCTATTTCCAGAACTGGAATTTGATGCGTCTAAATCGGCCATAGAAATGGTATTCATAGACGTAAACTGTGTAGAACTTACCATACCGTAAACTAATAATAAGGGCAACAAATAATATAAAGGCGTATTTGCGTTTGGCAGTGCAAAAAGACTAATAACTACCGCTAAAATTAATGTATTGCTCAGCAGAACTTTCTTGTATCCAAATTTCTTTACGATTTTAACCACAAGGGGCTTGGCAAGTAAATTTGCTATTGCAGATGGAATTAAAATCATGCCTGCAACAGCCGCAGAATAGCCAAAACCAACCTGTAACATCAGCGGAAGCAATAGCGGCAAACCTCCTATGCCTAGACGGGTGGCTAAACTGCCTATCAATCCCACCTTTAACGTTCTTATCTTAAAAAGGTTAAGGTTTATCAGCGGGTTGTTTGTTCGCCTGGCATGAAATATATAAAGTATAACCAGCAGACAAGAAACAACTATTAAAAGCATTGTATAGGTTGGCCGGATGGTTCCCATGCCTCCGGCTTCCAGCGCCAAGGTAAGAACAGTAAGCGCTCCACCAAAAAATATAAATCCCAGGGTATCAAATACGCCAATACGCTTTTTAAGATTAGGCATGGCATACCAGGCCATAGCGATTCCAATAATACCTATAGGGATATTGATTAAAAATATCCAATGCCATGATGCCAGTTCTACCAACCAACCACCAAGACTGGGTCCAATAACGGGTCCGATGAGTCCGGGAATGGTTATATAATTCATCACCGTGAGCAACAACTTTTTAGGATAGGTGTAAAGTACTGTAAGGCGGGCAACCGGGACCATCATGGAAGCACCAATTCCCTGCAATATTCTGGACAATACCAGTTGAGGCAAACTAAGTGATAAGGCGCAACACAAAGAACCTAATGTGAATAAGCCTACAGCTATACAAAAGATATTTTTGGTGCCAAATTTATCGGCAAGCCAACCACTCAAAGGAATTAGTAATGCAAGCGTTAAGGTGTAAGATACAATAACAGATTGCATAGACAAGGGAGAATGCCCTAAATCTTTCGCTATAGAGGGCAAGGCTGTGTTTAGAATAGTTCCGTCTAAAGCCTGCATAAAAAATGCTATAGCAGCTATTCCGGGCAAAAATGTCTTTGTTCTTTTACTAACTAATCTCTCTTCTGACATGAGCATCTTAATAAATACGGCAAGCTAAGGTAAATGTTTTGTTTAGGATAGTTTTATGAAAGGTTAAAGGGGATTTTTCCCGTTCTCAAAGCATAGTTAAGGCTGTACAATCTGAAAGCAAAACTTTCAGATTGTACAAAATTACACTTAAAACTATGCAATTTGAAAGTTAAACTTTCAAATTGCATAGAATTTGCTATATACTTGAATATCTGGCCAAACTAGACGATGCAGAAAGCTACCTGAGACGTTTTGAAGGCAAATTGTTGATTATAGATGAAGTACATCGGCGGCAGCCCTCTTCAGGATATTGAGAGGGCTTGTAGATATTAGAACAAGAGCGGGAGAAAAAAGGAGGGCACTGAAAAAGTCCCCAATTTAGAAAAAGGCAAGAAAAGGAGTAGAAAACAACAGTTTTCTCCTTTTTTCGTATCTTAATGTAGGCATTAAACATGCTTTCTACTCAACAAAAATTACAGTGCAGTGTCAAAAATAATACTTCTGCTTATTATCCTTGACACAGTTTATTTTACAGTCTCTTAACAAATAGAGAAACATGAATCAAAAGTCTCTCCCCCGCACCATTAAGTGTATTACCGAACGCTTGATTACATTCGTTTTCATCGATCATTTCTCGAGCAGTAGCTTCCATTTGAGCAGTCATTCTCTCAAGATCATTAGCGCCACTGGCAAAGTATTCAAATATTTCTCCAATGATACCAAAGGGGTTCTCTTCATCTTGAGAACAATCATCGTGATTAGATATAGCTTGATTACAGCTCCTTGATAGCTTACGATACAAGCATTTTGACAGGGAGAATTTCCACTTTGTGCAAACGATGTAGTGTAAACAAATAGCAATAAAATAGGGGGAATTTTTTTTATTGTTTTTTATTTTTTTTGTTGTCGTGATATGCTTTTAAATAGACCTCTGACAGTCCTTTTATCGTAAGTCCTCTGGCTTCTCTCAAGAGGACGCCTTGCTCTATAGGAGAGAGATCTTTCAACTCTGGGTACTTTGCAAAAAGTTGTTTCGCATAGTACTTTTTCTTCATAACAGTTGTAATATAATCTCTAGCCTCACTCATGCCTGCTGTTTCATGAGCCGCAACTAAATCATCCAAGTTTTTAACGGAAGGAACAAGTTGTTTGTAACGTTCATTGTCGAATTTATCAAATCTATATTTCCCTGAAGCAATATTAGTCCTTAAAGCCTCATTAAACTTCATGTAGTTTTTAAAAACTTTGTCTTCCTTCATTGTCTCGAATTTAGAAAACTCTCTAGAGACATAGGACAATTCCTTTTTGTCTTGCCTGGTGATTTTCTCTGCTTGTTGAGATGTATCTCTACAACTAAAAAAAGCCAGAGACATCGGAATCAACAAATAATTTATTTTTTTCATAATTGATTAAGGTTTATATTGCTATTTTATTTTAAGGAGCAGTTTAATCAAACTCCTGTATTTATTATTGACTATTTTAGGTTTATCGCTTAATATTTCGTCTGTTAAAATTAAAGCCTGGTTAAAGTTTTTTTTGCTCAATATTCATTAAAACTAGCTCAACTCTCGCTGAAATTTGCTTCGGAGCAATAAATCTACATGTTTCAAAGTACTCCTTGGCGTTATCAAGCTTCCCTAGCTCTTTTGCGAGACGACCTAAACAAGAAAGTTAGAAATTTCAGGTCTAATTTTAGTGATTCTTTGCAATGCTTCAAACGCAAGACCTTTTACACCCTGTTTTAAACAGACACCATAAAAGTAAACGTTAAAGTTGTAATCATTTGATAAAACCGTTTCAGACAACATTTTATAACCATAGAAGTACTCCCTTCCAAATGGAAATCTATTTTCAACACATTTCCATGTTTTCAATAATTGTAGGTAATTATTCCAAATTGGAAATAGTAACACCACAATTAACAGTTTCAAGATAAAATCATTCTTCCTCTTTGATTCATTCGCTACTATTGCCTGACGATCGAAGGCTGTATAAAAAAAACAACAGTAAAATTTTGACTACTACTATTTTTTAACTGAAACTAAAAACTAAAATAATAAAAATATTTAATATTTCATTTCTTGAATCATAGGTTTCAAACATGTAATATAGAGCTTCTTTTGCTGTATTTACCCAATAAAACCAGGAGACGGACAAGCCACTATAAAATTTAAAAAATAAACCTGAAAATAGATTCTGTTTTCATATCTTTGCATCCCGACAAACAAGTCGGGTTTTCATATAAACAGCGTAAGAAAACCCCGCAAATAATTTACGCAAATGCCAAAAGACACGTCAATAAAATCAGTCCTGATTATCGGTTCAGGTCCAATCATTATCGGACAAGCTTGTGAGTTTGATTATTCTGGTTCTCAAGCAGCCTTATCTCTTAAAGAAGAAGGTATAGAAGTCTCTATCATTAACTCTAATCCGGCAACTATCATGACGGATAAAGTTATTGCAGACAATGTATATCTGCTACCTTTAACTGTAGATTCTATAGAGCAGATTTTGCAAGAGCGCAAAATTGATGCTGTATTGCCAACCATGGGCGGACAAACAGCATTAAATCTTGCAAAAGAAGCAGATGAAAGAGGAATCTGGAAGAAATATAATGTAAGGATTATCGGTGTAGATATTGCTGCGATTGAGAAGACTGAGAACAGGGAAGAGTTTAGACAATTAATGGTTGATATTGGCGTAGGTGTTGCGCCATCAAAAATTGCCAACTCTTTCCTGGAAGGTAAAGAAGCTGCGCAGGAAATTGGTTTTCCTTTAGTAATTCGTCCTTCTTACACATTAGGCGGTTCTGGAGGTGGTTTTGTACACAGAAAAGAAGACTTTGATGCCGCTCTAACCAGAGGTTTAACAGCCTCTCCAACCCACGAGGTTTTAGTTGAGCAAGCCGTTTTAGGATGGAAAGAATACGAACTTGAGCTTTTAAGAGACAATAAAGACAACGTTATCATCATCTGTTCTATAGAGAACTTTGACCCTATGGGAATCCATACCGGAGACTCTATTACGGTTGCTCCGGCAATGACACTGTCTGACCGTTGCTACCAGGAAATGCGTAACCAGGCTATCAAAATGATGAGAGCCATCGGTAATTTCGCAGGCGGATGTAACGTACAGTTCTCTGTAAATCCGGCAAATGATGATATCATTGCGATAGAAATTAATCCTCGTGTATCTCGTTCTTCTGCATTAGCTTCTAAAGCAACGGGTTACCCAATTGCTAAAATTGCAGCAAAACTAGCTATCGGTTATAACTTAGATGAGCTGGAGAACCAGATCACAAAAACAACTTCGGCATATTTCGAACCTACTTTAGATTATGTTATCGTAAAAGTTCCACGTTGGAATTTCGATAAATTTAAAGGCGCCAATACCGAGTTAGGCTTACAAATGAAATCTGTGGGCGAGGTAATGGCTATCGGCCGTTCTTTCATCGAAGCATTACAAAAAGCTTGTCAGTCTTTAGAAATTGGAAGAGCTGGTTTAGGTGCAGACGGAAGACAGATACGTACACTGGAAGATATTATGCACAAGCTGGAGCATCCGAGCTGGGACAGATTGTTCGCTATTAAAGATGCTTTTGCTAAAGGTGTGCCTTTAGAGTCTATCCGCAAGGCAACTAAAATAGACAAATGGTTTTTAATTCAAATTCAGGAGTTGGTAACGCTTGAACAAGAATTAAAACGCTATAACTTACATAATATCCCTACAGATTTCTTCCTTACCATTAAACAAAAAGGATTCTCTGATGTACAGATTGCTTACGTTTTAGGCAATGTAACAGAAGATGAGGTTTACGAAAGAAGAAAAGAACTGGGTATTAACAGAGTTTATAAAATTGTTGATACCTGTGCGGCAGAATTCCCGGCTCAAACGCCTTACTACTATTCTACTTACGAGGGAGAAAATGAGTCTGTACCTTCAAACAAGAAGAAAATTATTGTATTGGGATCTGGCCCGAACAGAATTGGACAGGGTATAGAATTTGATTATTCTTGCGTACACGGATTACTGGCCGCCAAAGAAGAAGGTTTTGAATCTATCATGATAAACTGTAACCCAGAAACGGTTTCTACAGATTTCAACATGGCAGATAAGCTTTATTTTGAACCTGTTTTCTGGGAACATGTAAGAGAGATTATTGATCTGGAGAAACCAGAAGGCGTTATTGTTCAGCTTGGCGGACAAACAGCATTGAAAATGGCCGAGAAACTTCATGAAAAGGGTATTAAAATTATTGGTACTTCTTTTAATGATATGGATATTGCCGAAGACCGCGGACGTTTCTCTGATTTATTGAAAGAATTAGATATTCCTTATCCAAGATATGGAGTTGCGGAAGATGCTGAAGAAGCATTAAAAGTAGCTAATGAAGTAGGTTATCCGGTACTGGTTCGTCCTTCTTATGTATTAGGCGGACAAGGTATGAGCATTGTGATTAACGATGAAGATTTAGAAACGGCAGTAGTAAAACTTTTAGGAGATTTACCTGGCAACCGCGTTCTGATTGACCATTTCTTAGACAGGGCAGAAGAAGCAGAATCTGACTCGATAAGCGATGGGGAAGATGTACACATTATTGGTTTAATGGAGCATATTGAGCCTGCGGGTATTCACTCGGGAGATTCTAGCGCTGTGTTACCTCCTTACTCATTATCGGAGAACGTGATAAAGAAAATGGAAGAATACACCATTAAACTTGCTAAAGCGCTTAATATCCGTGGCTTGATGAATATCCAGTTTGCGATTAAAAATGAAGATGTTTATGTGATTGAGGCAAACCCAAGAGCTTCAAGAACGGTTCCTTTCATTGCCAAAGCTTACGATGTACCTTACATCAACATAGCAGCTAAGATTATGTTAGGAACTAAAAAACTGAAGGATTTCACTATCGAAAGAAAACTGAAAGGTTTTGCAATTAAAGAGCCTGTGTTCTCTTACGATAAATTCCCTGAAGTAAACAAAGAATTAGGCCCAGAAATGAAATCTACCGGAGAGGCTATCCTCTTTATCAAAGATCTGGAAGATCCTTACTTTGTAAAACTCAACAAAGAAAAGTCGATGTACTTATCTAAATAAGATTAAAAATCCCGGTATGAGAATATCGGGATTTTTTGCTTAAAAAAATTTATTCTCTACTGACTGTTTGACAATTAAATATTTTGTACTACCTTTGCGCTCCTTATTTTAAGGTAAAAAAGAGATTTATTAAATAATTAAATTAAAGCAAGTGAATACGTTAAGTTACAAAACTGTCTCTGCCAACAAAAACACCGTTAACAAAAAATGGATTGTTGTTGACGCACAGGGCGAGATTTTGGGGCGCTTGTCTTCTAACATCGCAAAAGTGATCAGAGGAAAAAACAAGCCAGGGTACACCCCACACGTAGACTGCGGAGATAACGTAATAGTTATTAATGCAGACAAGGTTAAATTGACTGGAAACAAACTAGGCGACAAAGTCTACGTTCGTTACACTGGCTATCCAGGTGGCCAGCGTTTTATTTCTCCGAAGGAATTACTAGAGAAACATCCAACAAGAATTATTGAGAAAGCTGTACGCGGTATGTTACCAAAAAGCCGTTTAGGCAGAGCTTTATTCAAGAACTTGTATGTTTACGCAGGCAACGAGCATCCACATGCGGCGCAAAACCCTGTAGAAGTTAAATTTTAATTAAAGGAGAAAAAGAATGTCAGTTACAAACACTTCCGGAAGAAGAAAAACTGCAGTTGCCCGCATTTATTTAACTGAGGGTAATGGCCAAATTACCGTTAATGGTAAAGATTACACAGAATATTTCCCTACCCTTCCTTTACAGTACATTGTAAACCAGGCTTTCATTGTTGCAGAAGTAACAGGCCAGTACGATGTAAAAGTAAACGTAGCAGGTGGTGGTGTTAAAGGTCAGGCTGAGGCTGTTCGTTTAGCGATTGCTAAAGCTATTGTTGAATTAGATGGTATCAGAAAACCTGCATTAAGAGCTAAAGGCTTAATGACGCGTGATAACCGTATGGTTGAGCGTAAGAAACCAGGTAGAGCAAAAGCTCGTAAGAGATTCCAGTTCAGTAAACGTTAATTTTAGGAGGACACAACAATGGCAAGAACAACTTATCAGGACTTATTGGATGCAGGTGTACACTTTGGTCACCTTACCAGAAAGTGGAATCCTAAAATGGCGCAATACATTTTCATGGAGCGCAATGGGATCCATATCATTGACTTAAACAAAACTTTAGTAAAAGTAGAAGAAGCTGCTGCAGCTATTAAACAAATAGTAAAATCAGGACGTAAAGTTTTATTTGTTGCTACTAAAAAGCAAGCAAAAGACATCGTTGCTGAGCAAGCAAAATCTGTAAACATGCCTTTCGTAACTGAAAGATGGTTAGGTGGTATGTTAACTAACTTTGCAACAGTTAGAAAGTCTATCAAAAAGATGACTAACATCGATAAAATGACCAAAGACGGTACTTTTGATGTGTTATCTAAAAAAGAGAAATTAATGATCCAGCGTGAGCGTATTAAATTAGACAACCTTTTAGGAGGTATTGCTGATTTAAACCGTTTACCAGCAGCATTATTCTTAATTGACGTTAAGAAAGAGCACATTGCGGTATCAGAAGCGTTAAAGTTGAATATCCCTACTTTTGCAATGGTAGATACCAACTCTGATCCTTCTAACATTGATTTCCCTATCCCGTCTAACGACGATGCAACTAAATCAATCTCTTTGATTACCAGCATCATTGTTAAGGCTATTGAGGAAGGTTTAGAAGAGCGTAAGCAAGAGAAAGACGCAGAAGCAGACAAAGAAGCTGCTGCTGCTAAAGCAAAAGTTGACGCTCCGGAAGCAAAAGAAGAACCTGCAAAAAGAACCAGAAAAGTTGCAGAAACTGAAACTGCTGAAGCTACAACTGAAGAAGCAAAAGGAGAATAAACTCTAAATATTTATTGGGTTGTTAGTTGCAGTTGTTAGTCATGCTATCAACCACTGCTAACAGCCCAATTATTTTTTAATAAAAACCCTAAAAAACTGAATAAAATGTCTGTACAAATTTCAGCATCAGATGTAAATAAGCTACGCCAGCAAACTGGTGCCGGCATGATGGATTGTAAAAAAGCTTTAGTTGAAGCTAACGGCGATTTTGAAGCTGCTATTGACTATTTACGTAAAAAAGGTGCTAAAGTGGCTGCAAGCCGTCAGGATAGAGATTCTAACGAAGGTGTAGTTATTGCAAAAACAACTGCTGATGGTAAAATTGGAGTTGTGGTTGAGGTTAACTGCGAGACTGATTTCGTAGCTAAAAATGCTGATTTTATCGCTTTTGCAAACTCAATTGCAGACAAAGCTATCGAAAGCAAGCCCGCAAACTTAGAAGAACTATTGGCCTTAGAATTAAACGGAAGCAAAATATCTGATTTAATTATTGACCAAACCGGTAAAATTGGAGAGAAAATTGGCGTTTCTAAATTTGAGACTATCCAGGCAGAGCAGGTTGTACCTTACATACACGGAAATTACCGTTTAGGTGTATTGGTAGGTTTAAGCCAGGCGGTTGCAGGTGGAGAAGAAGCAGGTAAAGACGTGGCTATGCAAATTGCTGCTATGAACCCTGTTGCTTTAGATAAAGCCGATGTTGATTCTAAAACTATTGAAAGAGAATTAGAAATTGCTAAAGAGCAAATTAGAGCAGAAGGAAAACCAGAAGAAATGGTTGAGAAAATTGCAGCTGGTAAATTAAATAAGTTCTACAAAGAACAAACTTTATTAAACCAGGAATTTGTGAAAGATAGCTCAAAAGATATCCGTAAATTCTTAAACGAAGTAGCTAATGGTTTAACTGTTACTACTTTTAAAAGAGTTGCTTTAGGAGCTTAATCTTTTAGAACAAACAATAAAAAATCCCTGTCTTGACATAAAAGGCAGGGATTTTTCTTTTTCTTCTTTCCTCTATTCCGTCCATATAAATCAGAATTTTTACCACATCCGGTATCTCAATATCCCATACTCCTATTCCATATCTAAAAATGTAACCCTTAAATCTAAAATAATTTCATATTTTTGCCCAAATTCCCCCTTTTGATGAAGTACAAAAGAATTTTATTGAAGTTAAGCGGAGAGTCGCTAATGGGCGACCAGCAATACGGCATAGACAATTCCCGCGTTTTACAGTATGCCAAAGAAATAAAAGCTGTTAAAGATTTAGGTGTTGAAGTTGCTATAGTAATTGGCGGCGGCAATATTTTTAGAGGTTTAAGCGCAGAGAAATCTGGTATGGATAGGGCGCAGGCAGATTATATGGGAATGCTTGCAACGGTAATTAACTCTATGGCTTTGCAAAACGCTTTAGAAACTATCGGCATTTACACCCGTCTGCAATCGGCTATTAAGATGGAGCAAATTTGCGAACCTTATGTACGCAGAAGAGCCATACGTCATCTGGAAAAAGGCCGTGTGGTAATTTTTGGAGCAGGAACTGGTAATCCGTATTTTACTACCGATTCTGCCGCAGCTTTAAGAGCTATAGAAATTAAAGCAGACGTGGTATTAAAAGGCACAAGAGTTGACGGAATTTATACCGCAGACCCGGAAAAAGACGCCTCTGCCACAAAATTTGACTCGCTAACTTTTAACGACGTTTACGACAGAGACCTGAATGTGATGGATATGACAGCCTTTACACTGTGCGATGAAAACAATTTACCTATTATTGTTTTTGATATGAACAAAGAAGGTAATTTAATGAAGCTGATTCAGGGAGATAACATAGGCACATTAGTTAAATAATAACTGTTTAAAATAAACACGATGAACGAATTCATTAAATTAGAATTAGAGGAAGCTAAAGCAACTATGCAAAAGGCTGTGGCTCATACTGATAGTGAATTAACTAAAATAAGAGCCGGAAAAGCAAGCCCGTCTATGTTAGATGGCGTGATGGTGGAATATTACGGTACGCCTACTCCCATTGCTCAGGTAGCCAATGTTAATACTCCGGACGCTCGTACCATAGTTGTACAGCCTTGGGAAAAATCTATGATT
>PJUF01001115.1_pt1 | contig 14695 bp, 13 predicted proteins | sample 1512191 | NCBI WGS metagenome assembly PJUF01 (sample SAMN08177673, study PRJNA422409) | Feces metagenome, whole genome shotgun sequencing project. | isolation source: Chicken feces (3) enriched on wood chips | host: Gallus gallus | place: USA: Madison | collected 2015-01-15 | reverse complement strand
TTTCGGCGAAGCCGCGTGCCGTGCCGATATCGTAGGTGCTGGTCAGCCTGTCGCTGTAGCCGACGAGGGCCACGTCGCGCGTGATCGCCACCACATGCTGGCTGTAGGCCGCGCCGCCGCGCACGGCAAAGCCGCCGGCCCCCGCCGCGGCATAGGCGCCGACATGATAGCCCTGCGCCGTTCCGCCGGCCCCCGCGTCCGGCACCGAGAAGCTGGTCGTGCTGTAGCCGCCGAGCACGCCGACGAGCGTGGTGCTGTCCGGGCGCGCTTCGGCGCCGGCGACGAGGCCGCCCGTCGCATGCGTCCGCCCGCCGGCTGTAGCGTCCTCGGCGGTTCCCCACGTGCCGAGCGCGCGGCCCCACACGGTGAGCGCGCCCGCCATCGGGTCCGGTGCCACCAGCGACGGTGCGCTCGAGCCGAACGGCGTGGGGTCGTGGGCGAGCCCCGCCGTCTGGCTGAGGCGGTCCGTCATCGTGTCGACGAGCAGGTGCCCGTCCTCGAGCAGCAGGCTGCCGACCGAGGCGTGAATGCTGCCCGAGAGCGTATCGAGCGCGTGCCGTGCCGCAGCGGCGTCCGGCTGCAGGAAGACGGCGTCGGCGGCGGCGTTGCCGCCCGGCGCCGCGACGATCGCGGCGGCCACGGCGCCCTGGTTCGGCGTGTTCGCGGCGCTCTCGAGCGCCGCGCCATCGGCCGACAGGGTCAGCAGCACGGCCATCAGCGTGGTGTTGTCGAAACCCTCCGGCCAGTCATAGGCGGGGTTGGTCCAGTCGAAGGCGTATTGCGTCCAGTCATAGTCCGCCTCGAGCCGCAGCGTCGGCGTCAGATAGGCGAGGTCGTCGCTCAGCGCGACGGGATCGAACATGTTGACGATGTCGGGTGCCGCGAAGATGACGTAGTCGTGGCCGAGCGCCACGGCGCCGTCCGCCGGCCAGGCGCTGATGGCGAGGCTGCCCATGCCGGCGAGATCCAGTTGCGTGGCGCCGGTGACGATGACGAGATCGGCGCTGCCGTCGGCGCCCAGTTCGACCGCGTAGACGCTGCTCGGGCCCCAGGCCAGCCCGCCGGCGACCTGCACGCCGATGGAATTGCCCGGCGCCGTGGTGCCCATGTTCGTCACCGTGCCGCTGACGAAGAAATTGCCGCCGAAGGTGGCGTCCGCACCGACATTCACCGCCCCGTCCACGGTGACCGGCGCGTCCGGCGTGCCGCCGGCCGTCGATGAGGCGCCCTCGAGCTCCAGATTGCCCACGATATGGGTCTGCGCGTCGGAGGCGGGGCTGAAGGCGAAGCTCGTATTGTGCCCGTAAAGGCTGCCGCCGATCGTCGCCGAGCCGGCAAAGCCGACGGTCTTGCCGGCGTCGCCGCCCGAGACGTTGAGCGAGCCGCCGATCGTCGCGTCGTCGGCGATCACGGCCTCGGCTGCGTCGCTGTCGAGCAGCAGGTCGCCGTCGACATCGCCGATGGGCGCATCCTCGGCCACGATGACGCCCGCCATCAGCCGCGACCAGTAGGTGTCGAACGAGGTGACGCCATTGTTGCGCGCATGCAGATAGGCCGACCAGAACTGCTCCGGCGCGACGGGAGCGCCCCCTTCCGAAACCGGCGCTTCCCAGCTGTAGATGACATTGCCGTTGAGCAGATAGTCGATCCTGTTCTCGTCGGGCAGCAGGCGCATGTCGAGCGTGTTCCACCCGCCATAGCTCAACAGCTCGGCCGTTCCCGGCAGTTCCTGCCAGGCGCCGGAGCTCACGCCGCCGCTGAGCGTCGTGTGCCAGACCTCGATGCGGCCGACACCGTTGACATTGGTGAAGCTGATGATCGGGAACGTCGCATGGGCGTCGACATAGGCGCCGCCGGCGACGTCCGCTTCCGGCATCGCCGAGCCCCACAGGCCGGTGCGGATGTAGTCGGAGCTCGTGCCCGATTCCCAGGCGTTCGGAATCCACAGGTCGCCGCGCAGGAAGGCGTTGCCCGCGGGCACGTCCAGCCGCTGCTGGTAGCCCTGCCAGTTGTGAAAGCTGCTGGGTGCGGCCGGCGGGCTGATGCCCAGTTGCAGCACGCCGCTGCGGCCGCCGAAATCGGTCTGCTGGAAGACGTAGCCGCCGGCGCGGTCTACCGCCCAGTCGGCGGGGTCCATGCTGAGCGGCTGCCCCAGCGCCACGCTGCTCGCGCACAGCGCCGCTATCGAGATCGTGCCGGCAAGCGGCAGGCCGCGTGTCGTCAGGGGCATGCTTGGTACTCCGATGCGGGGTCGAGCCTGTCGCGTGATGCCCGCCCCGCGGTCGCCGAGGCATCGCCTCCACCCTCGCATGGCGGCAGCGGCCCCGCGCTTCCGATCGCCTCCGGATTGGACCGGATCGCCGCCGCGCCCTCCCCGACGTACCGCACCGCGCGCATGCCTCCCGCATGGAGCGAATGCAGCCCGATTGCTTCCGCCATGGGGACGATCCTGCTTGGGGGCGCCGTATGCCCACCGCTAGGCTGCGCGGCAGGTCTCGGCCAAACGGGCGCGGAGCAGATGATGGACAGACTCGCCTTGACGCTGCGAGACGTGGCGGCCGCCGCGCCCGACAGGGACGACAGCGGCTGGGAGCTTGCCGCCGAAGCCGACGACGAGGCCGCCGAGTCCTGGGTCTTCGAGGCCATATGCCTGCAGCACGGCACCACCGACGCGCGCACGCCGCACCGTGTCACGGTACGGATCGAGCCCGAGCTGCTGGGCTTCGTCGTCGAGGAGCGCGCCTTCTGGCCGCCCGATCAGCCGGCGCGCGTGCGGCGCGTCTTCATCGGCACCGAAACCGACGCCGTTACCGAAGCGGGGCGAATCGCCCATGACTGGCTGTGTCGCGGCTATGCCGTGTTCCTGGGCGAGTCGGAGTCGCCGGCGGCGTGACGCCGCGCCGTCCCGCCGGCGGAACGGCGGCGTCGCGCGGGGACACGAGCCGATAGGTGCCCGCCGCCGTCTCTTCGATGCCGCAATGCGGGCCCCAGGTCTTGAGAATATCCAGCGTTCGCCGTTCGGCATCGGCCCGCGCCGGCACCACCCCCAGGCGTACGAGCCCCGCCGCGATCTGGGCGAGGCTCAGCGGCGTCCGCCGCGTGTCGAGCACCTGCCGCAGCGCCGCAGCGAGCGGCGCCCCGGCGGGGCCGCGGCGGGCCGCACGCATCTGCAATCGATCCACGGTGCTCTCGGGCTCCGCCAGCCGCGTATGCAGCGCATCGAGCAGCTCGGTGAGACCCATGGCCGGGCCGGCAGCCGGGCGTGCCGGCCGTTCGACCCGAGGCTGGGGCGGCGTGTCCGCCGGCGGGGCGCGAGTGCCGTCGAGGCCGGCTTCGAGGACCGAGAGCGTCGCCGCCAGCTCGTCGAGCGCCTCGCGCGTCCGCCGGATGCGGGCGAGCACGTCGCTGATATGCGGGGGGCGGACCATCTGGAACGTCGCTACGGCGCAGCCAGCGCGTCGGCGGCCTCGGCGCGATAGTCCGATGCGGCGCGCGTGAAGGCGCCCTCGCCGGTATGGCCGCAAAAGCTGCATCGCATCCGGCGATGCGCCGTCGCTACATTCTGCAGATTGCCGAAGGGCAGGGTGAACGGGTCGAACAGGCGGCTGACCGAGCAGTGGTTGCAGATGAACTCGAGCGGCGTGCCCGCCCGGCGCAGGTCGCCCACCGTCCGCGAGGCGGGGCGCCGCGCCGGCCGCAGCGCGACCGGCAGGACCGGCGACGCCATCGTCATTCCCGCACCTCGCCGAGGTAGAAACCGACGAATCCGGCCGCGATGGTCGTGCAGGCGATCTGCAGCGCGGCCTTGAAGTCGCCGCCGAGCGCCAGCAGGATCATCGTCCACAGCAGCAGGCTGGGGATCACGGCGAAGACGGCAAGCGTCTCCGGCATCGAGCGCTGCTTGCGCGGCGGCATCCGCACCTGCAGCCCCGCCCCCACATGCCGCAGCGGCTCGTGTTCCGGATCGGATTTGTCGCTGTTGCGCTTGATCGTCGCCTCCCCCAAGGAGCTGTGTCGCGGCTTCGATCCTCGCAGCGGACCGCGCCCGACTCGCAAGCAAGACTAGGGCGGCGAGCATGCGGGCGGCACGCAAACCGCCACCATATCGACGGCTGTCGCCGCGCCTTTTGCGCCACTGCGGATGCGATGGGCGGGCTAGGGCCGCCGGTCATGGGCAACGCTGTCGCGCAGCCATTCGGTGAACTGGTCCATGGCGCGCCGTCCCGGCTCGGTCGGCGCGACGAGCACCCGCCGGCGGTCGGCGGCGTCGGGCATGCGCTCGATCAGCCCGAGATCGGCAAGCACCCCGAGCCGCCGCAGCGCCGTGGTCGCCGGGCTGCCGGACGCCACGCACAGATCGGAGACGGTCACCGCCTGGCCGCGCAAAGTCGACGAATAGAGGTCGAGCAGGATGTTCCAGGCCGGATCCTCGAACAGCTCGGCGCCGAAGATGGCGTCGCGCTTCTGGCGGGCCTTGAGCAGCAGTTGCGCCGCATCGCCCCGCGACAGCTGGCGCGCCGGCGGTGCGCTGGCGGCATCCTGGTCCAGCGCGCGCCGGATGGCGTCGATGAACTCCTCGGGCATCACCGGCTTGGGCAGGAAATCGACGACCCCCAGCCGCAGCGCGTTGAGCACATGGTCGACGCTGGAATAGCCCGACAGCACGATCGAGCGGATGCGCCGCGTCGCGCCCAGCTTCGACAGCTTGCGTAGCAGTTCGAGCCCGCTGATGTCGCCCAGCATGATGTCGGTGACGACGATGCGCAGGTCGGGTTGCTGCTCCAGCACCTTGATGGCCTCGGCCGCGCTGGTGACGGCGGTGATGGCGATGCCGGCCGCGGTCACGGCCTCGGCCAGCTCGTCGGCGAGGGCGCGGTCGTCCTCGACCAGCAGCACGCTGACGGCGGATTTGGGCGATGGCTTGCGCGAAGCGGTAGGACTGTCGGACGCTGAAGACAATTTTGAACCCGGGCGGTTAGGTGTCGTGTGGAGGGCTTGGGCAGGCTTGCATGGCGGTGAAATCGGCGCCCGCCAATAGGCCCAGCAGATCGGTCGGCACGACCGGCTTGGGCAGCGCCCCGAGGACGGAAAACCCCCTGTCGACGGCGACGCTGCGCGCCAGCTCGAGTGCGTCCCTGCCGCTGCCGCTGACGATGACGACGGCCGGGTTGTTGCCGCGCGCGCGCAGCTCCTCGAGGACATGCAGGGCGGTGGTCGTCGCGAGCCTGAGATCGAGGATCAGCAGCCGGGCCTGGTCCAGCAGCGCGAGGCTCGAGGCGTGCGGATGGCTGACGACCACGACGAGGCCGTGCCCGTGCAGCATGAGCAGATCCTGGATCTCCTCGGCAAACCACACATCGTCGTCGACGACGGCGATCATCGTGTGCCCGTGGCCGCGAAGGGGATGGTGGTGACGGCGCGCGGCACGCGGCCCGGCCGCGCCCGCAGCCGCTTGGCGATGGCGGCCAGCGCCTCGCCCGGATCGACGGGCTTCATGAAGACGACGTCGACGCCGCTGGGCCAGGGGCCGTCTTCCATCGACGGATCGCCCGTCATCACCGCCACCAGCTCGGGGCGCGCCCAGGCGGGCAAGGCGCCGATGCGCTGCACCAGCACGTCGCCGCCGAACAGCGGCATCAGCCTGTCGGTGATGAGGCAGGTGGTCCGCCCGCCCCGCATGAGCAGCTCGAGCGCCTCGTTGGCCGTGCTCGCGGTGAGCACGTTCCAGCCCTGCGCTTCGAACCATTCGGCGAGTTCGCTCAGGAGTTCGGCTTCGTCGTCGCAGATCACGATAACTGGCGCTGGCATGCAACCTCCTTCTGCAGCAGGGCGGGCAGGGTGATCCTGAACACGGCGCCAGGCCCGGCATTCTCCGCCGTGATGCTGCCCCGCATGCCTTCGACGGCGCGCCGCGTGATGGACAGTCCGAGCCCGGTCCCGGTATCCGCCGATTTGGAGCTGACGAACGAGTCGAAGACGCGCGAGAGAATCTGCCGCGGGATGCCCCCGGCATTGTCGGAGACGACGATCAGCACCGAGCCGTGGTCGTGCCGGGCGCGCACCCGGACGGCCGGCGGGTCGGCGCCCTCGTCCCGGCGCACGAATGCCTCGCGCGCATTGAGCAGCACGTTGAGGATGGCGATCTCGAACAGCGTCGGGCTGCCCGTGACGGTGACGCCGTCGGCCAGCTCGATGTCGATGTCGAGCGCCACCCCGGCCAGCCTGTATTGCTGGCTGACGAGGCCCAGCGTCGATTCCAGCGAGCGCGCCACGTTGAAGGGGGCGTCGTCGCCCTGCACCGGCCGCCCGAGCTTGCGTACGTTGTCGATGATCCGCCGCGTGCGCTCGATCTGCCCGTCGATGCGGGTGAACTTGTCGACGACGCGCTCGGCGCCCATGAAGCCGGACGCCTGGAGCTTGCCGTTGGCGGCGGCGGCCTTGATGACGGCCAGCGGCTGGTTCAGCTCATGGGCGATGGCCGAGGACAGCTCGCCCAGGATGGCGAGCTTGCCGGCCGTCATCGCCCGCAGCTCGGCGTCGCGCAGCAGCGTATTGTCCGAAATGACATAGACCTTGACGCGGTCCTTAAGCAGCCGGATGCGGCTGGCCACCACCGACAGGTGCCGCAGCGAGCCGTCGCTGTGAAACAGCGGGAAGTTGCGCAGGGCCGAGCCGTCGGCGCCGAGCGGGCCGAAATTCTGGCGCACGACCGCCGCCAGCTCGGCCGCGTCCCGGCTGCCATGCGGCGGGCGCGCGAACGCCTTGGCGGCGCGATTGGCGTAAAAGACGCTGTTGTTCGAGGCGACGACGAGCACCGGCACCGGCAGCGCCTCGAGCAGGTCGACCATGCCGGCGTGCGAGTCGCGTTCGGCGTCGCGCAGCGCGCTGATCTCGCCCAGGAGCGAATGGCCGCGCCGCACCTGGAAGGTGAGGATCAGGATCAGGCCCACCCCGGACACGACGAGCAGGATGAAGGCCAGCGACGAATTCGTGTCGTCGGCCTCGATGACGGTCTGGATGATCTCGCCGCGCGGCCGGCTGTCGATGATGTGCAGCGCCGTTTCGGAGAGCACCGCCTGCAGCACCGGTGCCAGCGGCGTGATCTGGTGCGTCAGCACCGCCAGCGTGCGCCGCCCGATCGTCGCCGCGCCGAGGTCGATCTTGCGCACATAATGCTTGGCCAGCCGCGAAAACTGCTCCAGTTGCGATGCGTACTGCGGCGCATTCTGGATGTATTGGAAGCCGTCGCTGTGCCGCAGCTGCTCGATCCGGGTGGCAAACGAGTCGAGCTGCCGCTTGAGCCGCGCCCGCGGGCAGCCGACGTCGGCCGCGCAGGCGCGCAGCAGCGACTGCAGGTTGAGATGCTCGATCTGCGCCTGGTAGCTGATCCATGTCGGCGAGTTCTTCGAGCGGTACATCTGCTGCTGCTGGGCGGAATTGGCGAGATAGAGCCACACGGCCGACACCAGGAACGCGACACACGGCACGACCAGCGCCGCCACGATATAGCGCCTCCACCTCATCGGTCCGACAGCGCCGGCATGCGTGTGAAGCGTGAAGATGCCGCCGGAACGGGCGCTACCTCGGTGATGGAGAATGCAGTTCCAGACGGCGTATCGGAACGGGCCGGCCGCCACGCGCGCCGCACCGGCACGTGTCTGGCATCAATGAGGTAAGTGACCGTATGTGCAACGGAATTGTTCACGCGCAGCCTCCCCCGAGACACAAAATATCGGCTGTGCGTTTCCGCAGCGTCCGCCTTTTGCAATTACTTGCGTAGAACCAATTCGGACCGTCACGCACGAGTCTTTGCATCTAAAATGGTTAAGTTTGGCGGCAAATTTCTGCGGCGGCGCGGCGGCCCTCTCGCAGCCGGTATCGATGGCAACAGTCGAACGCGCCTTGCGATCTCAGGGACCGCAAGTCGATGGCCACTATTGCCGCGCCACGCGACCGATACGGACAAGATGAATTCCGCCGTCGCCTGTTTGGTCCAATATGGAGCATCTTCCGCTTCGCTCCGAGATCAATCGAGCGGCATGTTTCCCGCTACAAGCACAGGGTGGGAACGAGATGATCGGGCAGGCCGCGGGCGCGATTCGAAAGGTGATACGACTTCACGATCCGTTTACCATCGCGAATGAAAACAGCGAGCAGGCCGAGGCCGCTACGCTCGACGACACCGATCTCGAGGAGGACGAGCGTCCCGCAACGGGACTATTCGTGCTGCCGCTGCTGGCCTGGTTCGTCCTCGTCGGCATCGCCGCCGTCGCGGAGCATGGCGCCGGGCTGCTCGATCCGGCGTTCTGGCTGTCGACGGGTGGGCTGGGCCTGTTGATCCAGGCCGGCCTGCCGGCCATCGTCGTGCTCGCCCTGCGCCGCGTCTCCGAGCATCTGCGCGGGATCGAGCGTCACAACGCCGAGATGCGCGCCTCGCTCGCCCGCCTCGCCGATCCCGAGCCGGCCTCGTCGGGAAAGATCGTCTCGATCCGCCACGCCATGCGCAAGGAGCTGGCGTCCCTCAACGAGCATCTCGACCGGTCTCTCAACAAGACGAGCGAGATCGAGGCCGTCATCAAGCGCGAGGTCGGCACGCTCGAGGTCAGCTTTGCCGAGAACGAGCGGCGCATGCTCGGCCTCGTGCAGGAGCTCGCGCGCCAGCGCGAAACCGTCATCATCACCACCGAGCAGGTGAAGGACGTCGTCAAGTCCAGCCGCGAGGCGCTCAATGGCGAGCTCGCCAATCTCGCCTCCCAGGTGCTCGAGGCCGGCAACTATGCGCGCGGCATCGTGCACGAGGTGGGCTTCGAGCTCAAGGCCGAGCTCGAAGCGCAGAGTTCCGACGTGGCCGAGGCGCTGCGCCGCATGGTCGACGAGAAGATCGTGCCGATCAACGACATGCTGGGCGCGCAGGTGCGCTCCATCGATGCGCTGCTGTCGGATGGCGGCGGCGGTCTCGTGACGACCTTCGAGACGCATGGGCGGGCGCTCGTCGACAACCTCAACGCCGCCTGGACCCGCATCGACACCGATCTGGCGAACCAGTCGCAGCAGGCCGGCGACATCGCCACGCGCCTCACGGCCATTGTCGACCAGAGCCTCGACGGCAACGTCAATCACCTCGAAAGCCGCATCCGGTCGGCCTCGCTCGAGATCCTCGATGTCCTCAACAGCGGCGCCGACAGGGCCTCGCAGAAGATCGTCGAGGTGGCGACGGGCAGCACGGCGGCCTTCGACGAGCGGCTCGATGCGCTGCACGGTCGTGTCGAGGCGCAGATGCAGCGCTTCGGCCAGCTGATGGACGGGGCCGCCGAAGGCTTCGTGCCCGCGCTTGAGCGCTGCAACGACAAGCTCGAGCGCGCCATCGTGCTCGAGGGCGCGTTCGAGCAGACGACGGCGCGGCTCAGCACCGTGCTGACCGAGCAGGCGGGCGAGTTCGTCGACGTGCTGTCGCGGAACGTGTCGAGCTTCAGGGTGCAGCTCACCGACAAGGCGGGCGAGGTCAGCGACGGGCTCGTCGGCAAGCTCGACCACGCGGTGAAGACGCTGGAGGACGGCTCGAAGCGGTTCGAGTCGACGCTCCAGAACGTGCAGGACACCATCAGCCTTTCCAGCGACCGGCTGACCATCGCCGTGGCCGAGCACAATGCCGGCTTCGCCCAGCGCGTGAACCAGCTCGAAAGCCTCGTCGCCGACGGCTCGGAGCGGATCGACGAGCAGCTGCACAAGGGCGTCGTCGAGCTGTCGCTGGCCCTCGATCGCGGCGCCCACGATGTCGGCGCCATGCTCGGCGACGGCACCAGCCGCATGGGCGATGTGCTCGCCGGCAGCCTCGGGGACGCCGAGGCGGCGTTCGGCAGGCGCGTCGCCGACCTCGAGGCCCTCGAGGCGCGGCATCGCGACAAGCTGCAAGCCGTGCTCGATGGCGCCATCGGCGCCATCGGCTCGCTCATGCAGGAAGGCGGCAGCCTGCTCGACTCCGCCTCGGACCGCACGGGCCAGCACCTGTCCGACGTCACGGCGCGCTTCGCTGGCAGCCTCGACGCGCTCAAGGCCGGTTTCGCCGGCGATCTCGACGCCTTCACGGCGGCCACCCGGACCGCCCTCGGCGACACCGGCGCCGAGAGCGTGGCGCTGCTCGATACGCAGATGGCCACCATCACCGCCGCCCTGCAGGAGCGGGTCGGCGCCATCTATGGCAGCCTCGACGCCCGCACGCGCGAGTTCGAGGCCAACATCACCCAGTTCGGCGCCAATATCGATACGCAGACGAGCCGGCTGCACAATGTCATCAGCCGCAAGTCGGAGGCGATCGAGCAGGGCATCGAGCAGGGCGTCGGCCGCTTCGACGAGGCCATGGCGACCCATTTGCAGCGCACCCAGCTTGCCGTCGACCATTTCGTGCGCGAGGACGCCGAGACCTTCAAGCGCCAGCTCGAGGCGCTGACCCAGGCGCTCGACGGCCAGTCGGCGCAGATCGAACGCCGCGTCGGCAGCCTCTATGGCGCGCTCGAAACGCACGGCAAGGAACTCGAATCGCACGTCACCTCATACGGCGCCGATATCGAGATCCAGGCGAGCCGGATGCAGAAGATCATCGCCCAGCGCTCGCAGCTCATCGAGCAGAATGTCGAGCAGGGCGTCGGCCAGATCGAGGAGATGCTCGCAACGCACCTCACGCAGACCCAGACTCTCGTGCAGCAGTTCGTCGAGGAGGAGACCGAGAACTTCGACCGCCAGGTCGATATCCTCGCGCGGACGCTCGACGGCCGCTCCGAGATCCTCGACTCGATCATCCGCACGCGTGGCGCCGACTTCACCGACCAGCTCTACGCCTCGTCCAAGCAGTTCGAGGAGGAGCTGAACGCGACGAGCCGCATGATCGAATCGACGGTGCGCTCGGGCGGCGCCGAGCTGCAGGAGCGGCTCGCCGGCCAGACCGCCGAGATGCAGAAGGCCTTCGCCGCCGGCCTGCAACAGGCAGAGGCCGGCACCAGCACGCAGCTCGCCGAGATCGATGCCAGGCTGAATGGCGCGGCGCAGGCGCTGGCCGAGGCGCTGGAGAAGAAATCCGGCGGGCTCGTCAAGGTGCTGGACGAGCGCACCGGCGCGCTCGAGCAGGCGCTGGCCGCGGGCACGACCCGCATCGATGCCGCCCTCGCCGACGAGGGTCAGCGCCTCTCCGAGGTGCTGGCCGAGGGCGTTGCAGGCCTCGGCGCCACCATCGAGACGCACGCTGGCGATGTCGGCGTGCAGTTGCGCGCGCAGGCCGCCGCGGTGGCCGCCGCCATGGACGAGGGGGCCGACACGGTCAGCCAGGCCGTGCAGGCCGGCAGCCGCGAGCTCGACAAGTCCGTCCGCGACAGCGTCGCCGTCGTGAGGAGCACCATGGAAAAGTCGATGGATGCGGCGGCCCGCCTGCTGGCGACCGGCGTCGAGGGCACGCAGCAGCAGGTCAATGCCGGTGTCGAGGGTCTGCTCGCCCGGCTCGCGGCGCACGAAAAGACCGCGGTGACCCGCATGGAGAACGCCGCTGCCAATGTGGGCGAGAACACGCGCAAGGCGGCCGAGATGACGGCCGAGCGTCTGGTGACGCTCAACGGCGCCCTCGTGCAGGTCCTCACCTCGCTCGGCTCGACGACACGGCCCGCGACGCGCAAGGCCAAGGTGGAGGTCATCCAGGATGCCGCCGAGTGACGGGCGCCGGCCCCCCGCGCCGGATGGCGGCGGGGGCGCGCCGGCGAACCCCACCACCGACGAGTTCATCGAGCAGCTCGTCGGCGGCATCAGCGGCACGGCGGGCGCTGCCGGCTATGACGACGACCCCCGCCTGGCGCAGGTGGAAGAGCGCCTGACCCAGCTGCGCGACCTTCCCGAAGACGAGGCGGAAGCGGGCGACGCCGAGGTGGCGGACGATGCCCCGCCGGTCGCCGTGCCCCCCGTGCAGCCGCCGCAGCCTGCCGCAGCGCGCCGGGCGGCGGCGAAACGGCCGACGGCCGACGAAATCGTCATCGCGGCGGCACATGCCGCCGGCACCGAGCCCGTCTATGCGGCCCGGCGGCCGCCGGCGGCGCGGCGCGGCCGCAAGCGCCGGCGGGGCTCGCCCCTCCCGTTCTACCTCGCCGTGTTGCTGTTGCTGCTGGCCGGCGCGCTCTTCGTGCTGTGGAAGCCGGCCGCCACCAAGGTCGCGGCGCTGTCGAGCGCCTTGCAGGCCATCGAGGTGGCGTCGGCAAGTGCCTGCGAGCCCGCCTCGTTGCAGGATGACGATCCGATCGAGACGCTGACCGCCGATCGCCAGCCCGTCCCGGCGCCGGTCCGGCCCGCCCCGCTCATGCCGCCCCTGGCGGTCGCGCAGGACATGTCGGCATCGCCGCCGGCGATCCTCTATCTCAACCAGCGGCTGGTAAAGACCTACCAGGTCGGCGCCGACGGCCGCATCGTGTTTGAAACGACGAACTAGGCCGCGTCCCGCTCCGGCGTGAGGGGAAAGTGGCGGGGCGCGCAGGCCCCGCCAAGTCGCCCGTGCAGTATGCATGCCTGCAAGACTCTCGCGTCCGCTTGTCGGCGGCTTCGGATGTCGGCTGGCCTGTCTCGGCAGGCCGGCGCCGGGGCCAGATCACGCCATCGGCCGATGGTTGTCGATGGCTCAGCGCCGCCAATCGCAACCAGACTGAAGACATCTCCCCGGAACATCTCCGCCTGCGCGCATCGCTCCGCTGCGACGCGGAGCGCTGCTGGCAGTCAGTGTCGGGCGCGTGTCTGTGGGGCTGGCATCTGCGCAGTAACGAAGAGGGGACGCATTGGGGCGCATCCCCTCTTCGCTCTGACTTGCGCAGTCGGTGTCCGAGAGGCTCCACGGCGGCGGGGCGAAGCCTATGCGTCTCAGACACATGCCTCTTAGCGTATTGTCCGGTCGGCGCCCCGCCGATTCTGCTCCAGATTGGAGCGATGTTGCAGCCTGTGGAGAACCCGTGCGCGCGGCCGACCGACGGAGAAGACGCCGCGCCGACAGGTGAATTCTTGCAAACGAGTTGCACTTGCATATGTGACGTGCTTAATGTTGCAAATCGTTCGCAACAATCGCCGGTGCCGGTGGCCCGGCGGGCGCGATCGATGGCAGGATGGACCGATGGAGCGGATTTCGATGAATAGACGCATGCGGCGCGGCGCGCTGGCCGCCCTGGTTGCGGCCCTGGCCTTCGGCGCCATGGCTGGCGGCGCGCTGGCCGGCGACAAGTTCAAGGTGGTGACGACCTTCACCGTCATCGCCGACATGGCGCGGAACGTGGCGGGCGATGCGGCCGACGTCGACTCGATCACCAAGGCGGGCGCCGAGATCCACAACTACCAGCCGACCCCCGGCGACATCCTCAAGGCGCAGGGCGCCCAGCTCATCCTGTGGAACGGCCTCAATCTCGAGCTGTGGTTCGAGAAATTCTTCCAGACGCTGCGGGACGTGCCGAGCGTCGTCGTCTCCGACGGCATCGAGCCGATGGGCATCTCCGAAGGCCCCTATGCCGGCAAGCCCAACCCGCATGCCTGGATGTCGCCGAGCGCCGCCCTCATCTATGTCGACAACATCCGCGATGCGCTCATGCGCTACGACCCCGACAACGCCGCGACCTACAGCGCCAATGCCGAGGCCTACAAGCAGCGCATCACCGACGCCATCGCCCCGATTGCCGCGCGGCTCGGCGCCATTCCCGAAGACAGGCGCTGGCTGGTGACGAGCGAGGGCGCCTTCAGCTATCTGGCGCGCGATTTCGGCCTCAACGAGCTCTATCTCTGGCCGATCAACGCCGACCAGCAGGGCACGCCCCAGCAGGTCCGCAAGGTGATCGACGCGGTGCGCGCCCACGGCATCGGCGTCGTCTTCTCCGAAAGCACGGTCTCGCCCGATCCTGCCATGCAGGTGGCGCGCGAGACCGGCGCGACCTATGGCGGCGTCCTCTATGTCGATTCCCTCACCGAGGCCGACGGACCCGTCCCCACCTATATCGATCTGCTGCGCGTCACCTCCGAAACTATCGCCGCGGGGCTGGCGCCATGACGCGCGTCGCGGCCGGCGTTTCCGAGGCGGGGGGCGGCCTCTCCGTCAGCCGCGCCACCGTCACCTATCGCAACGGCCACACGGCGCTGCGCGACGCGAGCTTCGAGATTCCTACGGGCACCATCACCGCGCTGGTCGGCGTCAACGGCTCCGGCAAGTCGACGCTGTTCAAGGCGATAATGGGCTTCGTGCGACTGGCCCGCGGCGAGATCGCCATTCTCGGCCAGCCGGTCGAGCAGGCGCTGAAGCAGAACCTCGTCGCCTATGTGCCCCAGAGCGAGGAAGTGGACTGGAACTTCCCGGTGCTGGTCGAGGACGTCGTCATGATGGGCCGCTACGGCCACATGAACATGATGCGCACCCCGCGCGCGGCCGACCGCGAGGCCGTCGCCTCGGCCCTCGCCCGCGTCGGCATGGTCGAGTTCCGCAAGCGCCAGATCGGCGAGCTCTCGGGCGGGCAGAAGAAGCGCGTCTTCCTCGCCCGCGCGCTGGCGCAGAACGGCCGCGTCATCCTGCTCGACGAGCCCTTCACCGGCGTCGACGTCAAGACCGAGGACGCCATCGTCGCCCTGCTGCGCGACCTGCGCGACGAGGGCCGCGTCATGCTGGTCTCGACCCACAATCTCGGCAGCGTGCCCGAATTCT
>PJUF01001112.1_pt1 | contig 14723 bp, 14 predicted proteins | sample 1512191 | NCBI WGS metagenome assembly PJUF01 (sample SAMN08177673, study PRJNA422409) | Feces metagenome, whole genome shotgun sequencing project. | isolation source: Chicken feces (3) enriched on wood chips | host: Gallus gallus | place: USA: Madison | collected 2015-01-15 | reverse complement strand
TCTCGTTGCGGATCGGCCAGGTGCGGCCGATGGACCACAGGAAATGGGCGAGTGCCACCATCAGCAGCGGCACGAAGGTCAGCGAGGCGACGACCATGTTCATGAGCGGGGGGCTCGCGGTCCGGTTGCGGCGGGGCGCATGGCTTTTAGGGCGTCTCGATGTTTTCGGAGCAGGTCAGCATCGGGGCGGCGTCGAGCCCCTCGGTCACGTCGTGCAGCGTCGCATCGGCGCCCTTGTTCCACCATTCGTAGTGGCCGGCGACGTATTTGGCGCCCGAGGCCGAGATGACGTTCACGAACACGACGTCGCTGCCCTCGATGGGCAGGATGGCGAAGAAGTTCGGCGCCGCGTTGACGTATTTGACCGTCAGCGGTTCCTCCGTGTCGCAGCCATAGACCGCCGTGTGGATCTGCACGTCGCCGCTGAGGGTGATCGCCACGTCGAGATCGACGGCGGCGAAGGCCGGGGTGGCGGCAAGCGCCAGTGCGGCGAGGAGCGGGGATACGCGGGTCGGCATGGCTCTTCTCCAGTCTGGGGACCGCGTGCGTGCCGGTCCGTTCCTGCGGCGCAGCATAGCAAGCCGGGTGGCGACGGGAAATGGCGCCCGCCGGTTCAACCTTTCTCGGTCGCCCCGGCGTCGCGGTTTTCGCTGAAGACGATGGCGGCGGTGTCGATGAAGGCATCGAGCCGCTCGTCGCGCTGGCGCAGCCCCGGATCGGACAGCCGGCCGGCAACGAGCGAGATGCCGAGCAGGCGGGCGACATAGGCGGGCTTGGGCTTGCCGTCGCCGTCATAGGTCGTGGCGTGGGCCTCGAGCGTGCGGACAAGATCGCGCAGCGTGTCGCCGTCGACGATGCGCTTCAGATGCGACCAGTTGTCGGCCTTCGAACGGGTGACGAAGCGCGCCACGAGGCTGCCCAGCAGCCACATCAGCTCGGTATCGTGCCGGCCGTTGCGGTCGAGATCGTCGACGAGCTCGTTGTAGCGGGCGATGAAGTCGGCTTCGTCGGTCATCGCCGTCTCAATGGCTCGCGGGCCGGGTGGCGGGTGGGAGCAGCCCTGGCGACGGGCCGCACGGCGCCCGCGCAGGTGTCGATGAAGCTGTCGAGGAAGCTGACGCCCGGCACGAGGTCGGCCTGCTTCTGATGGCGCGCAATCAGCGATAATGCGAGCGCCTCCAAAGCCCGGACGCCCTTGGCGTCGCCTTCGGCGTGCATCCTGGCGCTCTCGCGCTCGAACAGTGCCAGCAGCGAATCATAGGTGGCGGGGTCGGCGCGGCGCTTCAGCTCGGCCCAGCTGCGCACGCCCAGTTCGCGCGTGATGCGGTGCGTATAACCCCCGACGAGCCGCCGCAGCGCGGCATCCCTGGCCTCGCCGCCGTTCAGCGCCGTCATCACGGCAATCAGCCGCCCGCGGAAAATCGCGTCGCGTTCGTCCATCTCAAGCGTTCCCATGCTCGTCTGCCGGCGCCCAGTCGTCTGCGATGTGGCGGCAAAAGTCCAGAGACGGCGCGCGCCCGGCTCCCCGAAGGAGGGGCGGTTGCTGCGGGAACACATCAGCGTTTCGCACATTGTCGCTATCGACAGGATCAGGTGCGCCGGCGGTGTCCGCGGCGGCCGACGAATTCGGCACGGCAGCGCCGCGCCGACCGATCGGTGGAAGTTTGCAAGGGCTGACGCTCCCTTGTGGACGACCCCGAGGGAGCGCGGGACTTCGGTCCCGCGCTTTCCTTTTTTTGGGATCGGGAGTTCTGCCGAGCCCTAGTAGAAATCACCTATGCACCAGTAAATCCCCGATTCGTCGTAGTCGTAGAATGAGAGTCGACTTGGCTTGTCTTGGGCACACGCAAGGGTCTCTGCTTCCGACAGGCGACGCCCGCAACGAGGCGGCCGAACGGGAGACGCAAGATGACCTCTGCACGCGAACCATTGGTAGCCGGCATGTTTGCCGGCGGAGCTGAACCCGAGCGGCCCGACGCGCGTTGTCGCATCGACAGCGGCGCCGACGGCAGGCCCGTTTTTGTCATGTGGTGACGCACCGGACGTGGACCGGTGCAATTGCGCCAAGCCCGTTCATTTCCAGGCAACCAGTCGCCCGGATCGCGTGAAACCAAACATGAGCATGACGGTTTCGCGTCCGACGTCGCCTCGTACGGGATGTCGTTGCATGTCAGCGTCACGAGCGGCTCCATCCCAGATCAGGAGGACCAATTGAAAACTCATTCCACACTTTCCATGATCGTGCTTGCCGCAGGTGCGGCACTCCTCATGGCGCTGCCGGCACAGGCGCTCGACATCAAGCTGCTCAGCAACGGCAAGCTGCTTGACCTCGGCAATTCCAACAAGGGAGTCACCGTCACCGTCGGCGGCAACTCCGGTGCCGAGGTGAATGTCGGTGGCGCTCTGCTGGGCGACACCAGCAGCAACAATACCGTCGACGCCAAGATCGGGCTCGGCAACAACGGGAGCCTCGCCAAGGTCGGCGCCGGCGTGAACCTGCTCAACCCGACCCAGGGAACCGGCGTGAAGGTCGGCGTCTCGACGGGCGTGCTCGGCCTGGGTCTCGGTCTCGATCTGGGCGTCGGCCTGCCCGGCCTCGGCGGTGGCGGCAATGGCGGCAACGGTAACGGCGGCAATGGCGGTAACGGTGGCAATGGCGGAAACGGCGGGAGCGGTGGCAATGGCGGAGGCGGCTACAATGGCGGCGGCCTGCTGCTGGCGTCGCTCGGCGCGGCCGACCTCTGTGCCGCGCCCAATGAGGGGCGGATCCGTTCGCTGATCCAGCGCCAGAGCTACAACTACAACATGCTGGCGCAGGCCTCGCGGGTGAAGATCGTGCCCGTGAACCTCTGCCTCTCCGTTCGCGACCGGCTGTCGGCCGGCCTGTTGAACGGCGCCGGCACCGTCCAGTTGCAGCGCTTCCTCGGCACGTCGCCGGCGGTCCAGCGCGACCTCGGCCGCAAGGGCTACGCCGTGACCGACGTGCTCGCCGTCGACCTGCAGGGCGACACGCTCATCGTCTACGTGATCTAAAGGGGCGAACCCCTCCCCGAACGACCTCCCCGTAGGCGACAGGAGGCGCGGACATCCCCCCGTCCGCGCCTCCGTTCTTTGCGCCGGCCCCGCGACAGGCTAAGCTTCAGGCGAGGGAGGACGGCCATGTCGATCGAGGACCGGCAGCCACGTATCGTGGGCGGCGGCGCCAAAAAGCTCATCTATGCCGCCGACACCATCCTCAGGATGGGCGTCGGCAAGTCGGCCAAGGCGCTGACGGCGAAGAACACCTGCAAGGCGTGCGCCTATGGCATGGGCGGCCAGCTCGGCGGCATGACCAACGAGCTCGGCGAATTCCCCTCCGTGTGCAACAAGTCGGTGCAGGCGCAATCCACCGACATCCAGCCCGGCATCGGCCATGACGTCTTCACCCGCCCCATCGCCGAGCTGGCCGGCCTGTCGGGCCGTGAGATGGAACGGCTGGGGCGGCTCGACACGCCGCTCTATCGCGAACCGAACGGCACCCATTACCGCCCCGTGACGTGGGATTGGGCGCTCGCGCATGCCGCGGCCCGGCTGCGCCCGCTCGATCCGCAGCGCGCCTTCTTTTATTCGTCCGGCCGCTCGTCGAACGAGGCCGGCTTCGTGTTCCAGCTTCTCGCGCGGGCGTGGGGCACGAACAATGTGAACAATTGCTCCTATTACTGCCACCAGGCGACGAGCGAGGGGCTGGCCACGACCATCGGCACGGGCACCGCGACGGTCGAGCTTGCCGACCTCACGCAGGCCGACCTCATCTTCGTCATCGGCGCCAATCCCGCGTCCAACCATCCGCGCTTCATCCACATGCTGAAGCAGTGTCGCGACCGGGGCGGCGACGTCATCGTCATCAACCCGGCAAAGGAGCCCGGGCTCGTGCGCTTCGCCGTGCCCAAGAGCCCCGGCTCCATGCTGCGCGGCGGCGACGAGATCGCCTCGGACTGGCTGCAGCCGCGCATCGGCTCCGACATCGCGCTGCTCAAGGGTCTGGCCAAGGCTGTGCTCGAGCTCGGCGCCGAGGACAGTGCCTTCATCGCTGCCCATGCCGAAGGATTCGCGGCGTTCCGCGCCGATCTCGAGGGGCTGGGCTGGGACGAGATCGTTGCCGCGTGCGGCGTGCCGCGCGACGACATCGTGCGCGTCGCGGCCAGCTATGCGCGGCGGCGCAACGTCGTCTTCGCCTGGGGCATGGGCATGACCCATCACCTGCACGGCGTCGCCAATGTCGAGGCCATCGCCAATCTGGCGCTGCTGCGCGGCATGGTCGGCCGACCCTTTGCCGGGTTGCTGCCGCTGCGCGGCCATTCCAACGTGCAGGGGGTCGGCACCATCGGCGTCAAGCCGGTGGTCTCCGAACAGGTGTTCGCCGCGATGGAGCGGGCCTTCGGCATCACCCTGCCGCGCGCCAAGGGGGTCGACACGCTGGCCGGCCTCGAGGCGGCGGCGCGTGGCGAGATCGACGCGGCCGTGATCATGGGCGGCAATCTGTGGGGCGCGACGCCCGATGCAGCCTTCGCCACGCGCGCGCTGGGCGCCATCGGCTTCAGGCTGTTTCTCACCACGACGCTCAATCGCGGCCATGTGCACGGGCTCGGGGCCGGGGAGACGCTCGTCCTGCCGGTCACGGCGCGCGACGAGGAATGGTCGCCGACGACGCAGGAGTCGATGTTCAACTTCGTGCGGCTCAGCGATGGCGGCATTCGCCGGCTCGGCAATGTGCGGCCCGAAACGGTGATCCTGTGCGATCTCGCGACGCGGCTGTTGCCGGACTCGCCGATCCCCTTTGCCAGCTTCAAGGCGCATCGCGAGGTGCGCCGGGCCATCGCCGCCATCGTGCCCGGCATGGAGCAGCTTGCCGATATCGACGTGGCGAAGACGGAGTTCCACATCCGCAACCGCGTGCTGCACACGCCGCATTTCGGTACGCGAGACGGGCGTGCGCGCTTCGTCGTAACGCCGATACCCGCGCCGCATCGCCACAAGCTGACGCTCGCCACCGTGCGCTCCGAGGGGCAGTTCAACACGATCGTCTACGAGGAGCACGACACCTACAGGTTCCGGGCGCCGCGCGATGCGGTGTTCCTCAGCCGCACCGACATGGCGGAGGCGGGCATCGCCGAGGGCGCGCGCGTGACCATCGCCTCGGACGCCGGGCGCATGCAGGCCGTCGCCACCCCCTTCGATCTGCCGGCCGGCTCGGCGCTGGCCTATTTCCCCGAGGCCAATGTGCTGTGCGGCACGGCCGTCGACCCGCGCAGCCGGACGCCGGCGTTCAAGTCGATCCCGATCTGGATCGAGGCCTGACGCCAGCAGGCGGCGCCGGACGCACCGGCCTGGGAGACGGTCACGGTGGCGGTTTGTCGCCGCCCCGTTGCCCTGCCGCCCGCCATCCCCTACATACGGCGCCAAATCACTCCAGCAGCGGCAGGAATCCAGCGGCATGGCGCGCCAGTTCATCTATCACATGCACTCGATGTCGAAGGCCTATTCCGGCGGCAAGAAGGTCCTCGACAACATCAACCTCAGCTTCTACCCGGACGCCAAGATCGGCGTGCTCGGGCCGAACGGCTCGGGCAAGTCGACGCTGCTCAGGATCATGGCCGGCATCGACACCGAGTTCACCGGCGAGGCGTGGCTCGCCGACGGGGCCAGGGTCGGCTATCTGTCGCAGGAGCCGCAGCTCGACCCGGCGCTCGACGTGCTCGGCAACGTGATGACCGGCGTCAAGGAGAAGAAGGACGTCGTCGATCGCTACAACGAGCTGATGATGAACTATTCCGACGAGACCGCCGACGAGGCGACGAAGCTCCAGGACGTCATCGACAGCCAGAATCTGTGGGATCTCGAATCGCAGGTGGAAGTGGCCATGGAGGCGCTGGGCTGCCCGCCCGGCGACGCCGACGTCACCAAGCTGTCGGGCGGCGAGAAGCGGCGCGTGGCGCTGTGCGCGCTGCTGCTCAGCAAGCCCGACCTGCTGCTGCTCGACGAGCCGACGAACCACCTCGACGCCGAGACCACCGGCTGGCTCGAAAAGCACCTGCGCGACTTCGCCGGCGCGGTGCTGATCATCACCCACGACCGCTATTTCCTCGACAACGTTACGGGCTGGATTCTCGAGCTCGACCGCGGCCGCGGCGTGCCCTACGAGGGCAACTACTCCGCCTATCTCGATGCCAAGTCGAAGCGCTTCGCGCAGGAGGAGCGCGAGGACGCTGCGCGCCAGAAGGTGCTGCAGCGCGAGCGCGAGTGGCTCGGCCAGTCGCCGCAGGCGCGCCAGTCCAAGTCCAAGGCGCGCATCCGCGCCTATGACGAGCTGGTCAAGATCAACGAGGCGCGCACCCAGTCGGGCACGGCCCAGATCATCATTCCACCCGGCGAGCGCCTGGGCCAGAACGTCATCGACGTCGAGGGGCTCAGCAAGTCGTACGGGGACAGGCTGCTCATCGACGGCCTCACCTTCAAGCTGCCGCCGGGCGGCATCGTCGGCGTGATCGGGCCGAACGGCGCGGGCAAGACGACGCTGTTCCGCATGCTCACCGGGCAGGAGCAGCCCGATACGGGCAGCATCCGCGTGGCCGAGAGCGTGCATCTCGGCTATGTCGACCAGAGCCGCGACACCCTCGACCCCAACAAGACCGTGTGGGAGGAGATTTCCGGCGGCAACGACATCCTGTTGCTGGGCAAGCGCGAGATGAATTCGCGCGCCTACACCTCGGCCTTCAACTTCAAGGGCGCCGACCAGCAGCAGAAGGTCGGCAACCTGTCGGGCGGCCAGCGCAACCGCGTGCACCTCGCCAAGATGCTGAAGAGCGGCGCCAACGTGCTGCTGCTCGACGAGCCCACCAACGACCTCGACACCGAAACCCTCGCCGCGCTCGAAGAGGCGCTCGAGGAATTCGCCGGCTGCGCCGTGATCATCTCCCACGACCGCATGTTCCTCGACCGGCTGGCGACCCACATGCTGGCCTTCGAGGGCGACAGCCACGTCGAATGGTTCGAAGGCAATTTCGCCGACTACGAAGCCGACAAGATCCGCCGCCTCGGCCCGGACGCCGTCAACCCGAGGCGCGCGACGTACAAGCCACTGGAGCGGTGAAGGGCAGCTTGCGGGCGAGCGTCCGGCAGCTATGTTCGCACCCCTGAGCCAGACTGGCGAAGGAGGGGGAAGCGATGGACGGGGTGGTTGTCGAGCTCGAGGGGGCGACGCTGATGGGGCGGGCGGCGGGGCCGGAGGATGGGCTCGCCGTGGTGTTCCTCCATGCTGGGGTGGCCGACAGCCGGATGTGGCTGTGGCAGGTCGAGGCGGTGGCCGCGGCGGGCTATCGTGGCGTCGCCTATGACCGGCGCGGCTTCGGCGAGGCGGTGGCGGCAGACGTTCCGTTCAGCCATCTCGACGACCTCGCCGGCGTGCTCGACCAGCTCGGCCTTGCCCGCGCCGTGCTCGTCGGCTGCTCGATGGGCGGCGGGCTGGCCGTCGATTTCGCGCTGGCCCATCCCGGTCGCGTGGCGGGGCTCGTGGCGGTGGCGCCGGCGGTGTCGGGCGGCGATTACAGCTTTTCGGGTACCGACGAGGCGGTTGAGGCGGCGCTCACCGCGGCCTGGGAGGCGGGCGATCCCGCCGAGATGAACCGGGTCGCCGCCATGGCCTGGCTCGACGGCCCGCGTGCGCCCGAAGGCCGGGTCGGCGGGGCGGCGCGCGACCTGTTCTTCGACATGAACGCCAAGGCGCTCGGCAAGCAGCCCGTGCTGACGGGCGAGCGCCCGTCGCCGCCCGCCTGGCCGCGGCTGGGCGAAATCGCCGTGCCGGCGCTGGTCCTCACCGGGGCGCACGATTTCAATTACATGATCGCGCGGCACGCCGCCCTCGTCGAGGCGCTGCCGAATGCGCGGGGGCAGATCCTCGACGGCACGGCGCATTTGCCGAACCTCGAGCAGCCCGACCTGTTCAATCCGCCGCTGCTCGACCTGCTGGCGCGCTGCCGCTAGGGCTTCGCCGCCGTCCGGCCATCCTTGTTCCGGCGAAAACCGCCTTTCCTTCAAAATTCCGCCGCCGCGGGAATCCCTCTTGCGCGGCACCGGCGGGCATGGCCCTTTTGCCGGCATCAACGGATGAATGGGGGACCCCACATGTTCAAGCCACTGCTCATCGGCGCGGGACTGGCCCTCGCGGCCGCCCTGCCGGCAAGTGCCGCGTGTACCGATATTGCGAGCAAGACCGTCACGCTCGCCGGCTGCGTCGACAGCGAATGGCAGCCGATCGAAGGCAGCGGCGCGCAGGAATTCGTCTACCAGACGGCCGACGGCAATTTCGCGCTGATGCTGGTCACCGAAGCCGACGTGTTCTCGATGGCGCAGTTCCGCGACGCCATCCTCCAGAACGCCGTCTCCGGCTCGGGTGCCGCGCCCGAGGAGGTGAAGATCGTCGGCGAGCGGGTCGTGCTGATCGACGCCAGGGCCTTCAACGTCATCGAGTACCAGGTGCCGCTGGGCGGCAATCTGCTGCGCTTCCAGAACTACTATTATTCGGCGCCGGGTTTCGGGGCCTTGCAGGTGCTTGCCTATGGACTCGACAGCGAAGCGACCGCCGCCGCCTATCGGGCGGGCGTGTTCACCGCGTCGGTGACGCTGGGCGGGTGACCCGCACCGGCGTCAGCCGGCGAGGGGGCTGACGCCGAACAGCACCGCGTGCAGGCCGAGGATGAGCACGGCGGACAGGGCGAGGCCGGCCCCGACCGCCACGGCGTCGCCGCGCCAGGTGGCGAAGGCGACGCGGCCGGGGCGCGCCAGCGCCGCGACGAGGTCGATCGCGGCATAGCCTAGGAACGCGCCGAACAGGAGCACGCCGGCAAGGTCGCCATTGGCCAGCAGATGCGCGAGCGACCACAGCATCACGCCGACGAGGAAGGGATGCTGCAGCGTCGCCTTGATGCGGCCGGCCGGCTGATAGGCCGCGGCCAGCGCGATGAGCCCGGCCGGCACGAGCAGCATTGCCGCGTGCCGGCCCCAGCCCGGCGGCACGTAGAGCTGCGGCGCTTCCGGCCGGTAGACGATCCAGCCCCACACGATGAGCGCGAAGCCGACAAGCGAGGCGAGCGCGTAGAGCCCCTTCCAGCGCCCGGCATTGGCGGCGAGCATGCGCTCGCGCCAGCCCGGCGCGACGATGCGCACCACATGCACGGCGAAGAATATCGCCAGCCCGCCGATCAGGATCGCCATTGCCCGCTCCCTTGGAAGCGGACAGCATGGCCCGGTTTGTCGCTCGCGTGAAGCCTCACACGGCGAGCAGGCCGTCGAGATGGGCGCCGAGCTTGGCGGTCGGCACGTTGGTGAGGTCCTTGGGGAGTTCACCGAGGATGGTGCCGCGCACGCCTTCGCTGAGGGCCGGGCGGATATTGCCCAGCGCCATCGGCGCGGCGGCGATCACCAGCCGCGCGAAGCGGCCCTCGGTGAGCTTTTCGTCCAGCACCTTTGCCAGCTTCTCGACGAAACGGCGCTCGCGCACCTGCACCGGGTCGCTGCGGTAATCCATGGCCGAGCGGGCGCCCGACGAGGGTCCGGTGCCGGTGCGGCCCGGCTTGTCGGCCATGATCTCGCCGGTCCGCAGCGGCTCCTGTTCGAACTGCAACTCCCTGACCGGGACGAGGCCGCGGCCGGGTCCCTGATGTTCGAAGACGCGGGCCTGGTTTCCATCGGCAATCACGATCCAGGTGACGGTCGGCTTCATGGCGCTCTCCTTAGGGTTGCTCAGGGGCACAAACGCGGGGCGGGCCGAATGGTTGGCCATCACGGCGGCCGGACCACCCGATCAAAAACAATCATTGGCAGGGCTTGCGGCCCATTGCTAGAAGCCCCGCCGAGACCCGCGGACCTCCACACGCGGCACGAGAGTTTCTTGGCGACACTTCCCGAAACCACCGCCGGCGACGACCACGCGGCGGCCCGCGACGCGCGCTCCGGGCTGCTGGTGGGGCTCGTGTGCTACCTGCTGTGGGGCTTCCTGCCCCTGCTGTTCCACATTCTCGAGCCGGCCGGCTCGGTGGTGATCGTCGCCAACAGGACCATCTGGTCGCTGCTCTTCGTGGGCGCCATCCTCGTCGCGTCCCGGCGCATGGGCGAGGTCCGCGCGGCGCTCGCCGACCGCGCGACGGTGCGTTCAATGCTGATTTCCGCCGTGCTGCTGGCCATCAACTGGCTGGTCTATGTGTGGGCGGTCGAGACGGCACAGGTGCTGGAGGCCAGCTTCGGCTATTTCATCAACCCGCTGGTCAACGTCGCCATCGGCATGATGCTGCTGGGCGAGCGGCAGAATCGCTGGCAAAGCGTCGCCATTCTCATCGCGCTCGTCGCCATCGCCATCCAGACCGTCGGCCTGGGGCGCGTGCCTTTCGTCGCGCTGGCGCTGGCCTTCTCGTTCGGCTTTTACGGCTTCTTCCGCAAGACGGCCCGGGTCGGCTCGGCGGGCGGGCTGTTCGTCGAGACGCTGCTGCTCGTGCCGCTCGCCATGGCCTATCTCGGCTATGTCTTCGTGCGCGACCAGAGCTTCGGCGTCCACGCCGACCCCTATTACATGACGCTGCTGGTGCTGACCGGACCGGCGACGGCGGTGACGCTGCTGCTGTTCGCGTTCTCCGTGCAGCGGCTGCGGCTGACGACAATCGGCATGCTGCAATATGTGTCGCCCTCGATCCAGTTCCTGCTGGCCATCTTCGTGCTGGGCGAGCCGATCAACCTGACGCAGCTATTGAGCTTCGGGCTGATCTGGGTGTCGCTCGTCGTCTACAGCGCCGATTCCTTCCGGCGGCGGGGCCGGGCGGCGGTGTCGACGCGCGCCGGCTGACCGGCCGATCCATCGCATTTTAGTCAAATTCGCGCGGCGGCTTTCAGCGCCCGCTGCTGGCGGGCGTGCCAGTCTCTTCCGTCACGGCAGGCAGCCGGAGGAGCAGAAAGTGTCTCAGGAAATGGAAGACGGCCAGCGGGCGTTCTCGACCTTCCGCGTGCTCAACGGCGACTCGAACATCCTCGAGCGGGACCAGCTGTTCCGCAACATGGCGCAGCTCTACTCCTATGTTTCCGACCGCTGCGACGACGAGCAGGTGGCCCAGTATGACGAGGTGCTCTGCCAACTGGCCGAACTCGTCGAGGTCGAGGCCCGCACGCATGTCGCCAAGCTCTTGGCGCCGCTCGAGCGGGCGCCGGGCAATGTCGTCGCCAAGCTCGCCAACGACGCAATCGAGGTCGCCGCGCCGCTGCTCGAATTCTCCAACGTGCTGTCCGACGACGATCTCATCGACATCGTCGCCAACCAGAGCGAGGCGCACCGTGTCGCCATCGCCGGCCGGACCACCGTTCCGGAGCGGGTCGGCGACGCCATCGTCGAGCATGGCGGCGCGCCGTCCGTCGTCCGGCTCGTGCGCAACAGCCAGGCCGAGCTGGGTCGTGACACGCTGAACAAGCTGATGGCCCGTGCCTCGACCGACGGCGCGCTGGCCAGCGACCTGCGCGGCCGCCCCGAGATCGACTGGGGCTCGCTGCGCGGCCAGATCGACGCCGCCGGCCAGAAGGTGCTCGACAGCCTCGGCGCGCACAGCCGGCCGCTCGATCCGGTCACCGCCGGCAAGGTCAATGCCGTCGTCTACAACCGCATGCGCAACCGCGCCGGCTTTTCCGCGCAGGAGTGGAAGGTCGCCTACAACCAGATTAAGGCGCTCAGCGACCGCCGCCAGCTCGACGAGCGCGCGCTCGCCCGGTTCACCCGCTTCGGCTACGGGCACCATGTCGCCGCCGCCCTGTCGGTGATGCTCGACGTCACGCCCGAGGTGTTCGTCAAATGGCTCGCCATGCAGGACTATGTGGCGATCACCGTGGCGTTGCGCGCCGCCGACCTGTCGCCCGACCTGTTCGAGGCCTCGATCGCAACGATGCCGTGGCGCGATCTGCCCACCGATGCCGACAAGACGAATGTACGGTCGCGCTACGAGGCGCTGAGCCAGGAAGAAGCCTCGGGCATCTTCGAGCTCTGGCGCGCCCATGCGTTCCGGCGCAAGCCGGCCGGCGTCGAACGCGTCGCCTGACACCCATCCCTGCCTGACCTCCACCTCCGGCGGTCCGCAAGGACCGCCGGCTTTGTCATGGGGTAAGTGCCGCGCCCCGGGACGCTGGACATCCAAAACCTTTGCATCGCAGGGGATATAAAGATATCTTTATATCAACGGAGGCCGAGGTGGCGGATACGGCGACATTAGTGGGGGCGCTCAGGGCGGCGGGGGAGACGACCCGGCTGCGGCTGCTCGCGCTGCTGGCGGAGGGCGAGCACTCGGTCAAGGATCTGACCGAAATCCTCGAGCAAAGCCAGCCCCGCGTGTCGCGGCACCTCAAGCTGCTCGCCGATGCCGGGCTCGTCACGCGCAATGCCGAAGGCGCCTGGGCCTATTACCGGCTGGCCGAGACCGAGGCGGCGGCGGAACTCGGGCGCTGGCTGGTGGCGCGGCTCGATGCCGACGATCCCGACCGGGCCGGCGACAGAATTCGGCTCGAGGCGGTGCGCACGGCCCAGCAGACACAGGCGGCGGCCTATTTCGCCAAGGTGGCCGACCGCTGGGACGAGCTGCGCCGCCTGCACGTGCCCGAGGCGGCGGTCGAGGCCGCCCTGCTCGAGGCGCTCGCCGGCCGCACGGCCGACCTGCTGCTCGATTTGGGCACGGGCACCGGCCGCATGCTGGAGCTGCTGCAGCACAATTACCGGCGGGCCGTCGGCGTCGATGCCAGCCGCGAGATGATCGCCGTGGCGCGGGCCAAGCTCACGGCCGGCAACATCGCCCACGCGCAGGTGCGGCTGGGCGATATCGCCGACCTCGACGGGAGCGTGGGGCCGGCCGACCTCATCGTCATCCACCAGGTGCTGCATTACTTCGACGATCCCGGCCGGGCCATCGCCCAGGCGCGCCGCGCGCTGCGGCGCGGCGGCGACATGTTCGTCGTCGATTTCGCGCCGCACGGGCTCGAATTCCTGCGCACCGAACACGCCCATCGCCGGCTCGGCCTGTCCGAGGCGCAGATGGCCGCCTGGGCGCGGGCGGCGGGGCTCGACGTGGCCCAGCTCATCACCTTTCCTCCGACAAACTCCGCCGAGGGCCTGACCGTGTGCCTGTGGCGGCTCCGCGACGAACAGGAGTCCCAATGACCGTTTCCAGCGAGACGCGCGCCAGCCGCCAGTTCGGCGACAGCCGGCCGCCCCATCAGGTCTCGTTCGAGTTCTTCCCGCCCAAGACCGATGCGATGGAGGAACGCTTCTGGGAGTCCGTGCACAAGCTCGCCCCGCTGCATCCGCGCTTCGTGTCGGTGACCTATGGCGCGGGCGGTTCGACCCGCGAGCGCACGCTGCGCATGGTCTCGCAGATCCAGTCGCAGACGGGCGTCAATGCGGCGGCGCATCTCACTTGCGTGGGCGCCTCGCGCGCCGAGGTGGATGCCGTCGTGCGCGGCTATCGCGAGGCCGGGATCACGCGCGTCGTGGCGCTGCGCGGCGATCCGCCGGAAGGCGTCGGCAAGCCCTTCGTCGCCCATCCCGACGGCTATCGCAATTCGGCCGAACTGGTGGCCGGGCTCCGCCGCATCGGCGATTTCGACATCTCGGTCGCCGCCTATCCCGAAAAGCATCCGCAATCGCCCGACTGGGACAGCGAGATCGCCAACCTCAAGGCCAAGTTCGACGCGGGCGCCGACCGTGCCATCACCCAGATGTTCTTCGACAATGCCGACTATTTCCGCTTCGTCGAGCGGGCCCGCGCGGCCGGGATCACGCAGCCCATCGTGCCGGGCATCCAGCCGATCCATTCGTTCCGCCAGATCGCGGGGTTCGCCGGGCGCTGCGGCGCCTCGATCCCCGACTGGCTGGCGGCGCGTTTCGAGGGGCTCGAGGACGACCCCGACACGCATGCGCTCGTCGCCTCGGCCGTGGCGGCCGAGCAGGTGCTCGAGCTCGTCGATGCTGGCATCACCGAGTTCCATTTCTATACGCTCAACCGCTCGAGCCTCGTCCTTGCGCTGGCGCGGCTGCTGGGCGTACGGCCGGCATAGGGCCAGCCCGTTCAGCCGGGGTTCAGCAAGCCGCCGCCATAGTGACCGCCGGCTTCACAGTATGGCCATGTTTTTCGCCTCCAAGGCGCCTGTGGCGCGGGGGCGGTGCGGGAGCGGATTGCAGCAGATGAACCTGAACTCGAAAATCGCCTGGGGCCTCGCATGGGCGGGGCTTGCGGTTGTCGTCGCCGTTCCCTCGATCGACTTTCTGACCAGCCGGACCGCCAGCGAGACGGCGGCCGCCGCGACCATCGCCGAAGCCGCGCCGCCGGCCGCTGCGCCCGTGCGTCCCACGGCGGCGGCAACCCCGCCGGCACCCGTCGCAACGACGACCGGCGTCACGACGACCAAGACCGCCAACGGCGTCATCATCACGCCTGCGGGCAGCACGCCCCCCGCCGACCCTGTCGACACGTTCCTCAAGAGCGGCAAGGCGCTTCCCGACTATATTTCGGGCGGGGTGCCGGCGACGCCCGACACGCAGGTCGCCGCGATCGATCCGGCGCCGGTCGTCACCGCGCCGACGCCGTTCCCGGCCTGGGCCCGGCCGAAACCCGTGGCGGCCAAGGCTGCGCCCGTGGCGTCGCCCGAGCCGGTCGTCATCATCGACGAGT
>PJUF01001100.1_pt1 | contig 14910 bp, 6 predicted proteins | sample 1512191 | NCBI WGS metagenome assembly PJUF01 (sample SAMN08177673, study PRJNA422409) | Feces metagenome, whole genome shotgun sequencing project. | isolation source: Chicken feces (3) enriched on wood chips | host: Gallus gallus | place: USA: Madison | collected 2015-01-15 | reverse complement strand
TTTGCCAAGCGAGCCATTTCTGTATTTGCCCGGTAATTATAAGCCGTAGTATGTGTTACGCCGCCACCGCTATACTGCAAACCGTCGCTTGCCCAAATGGATGCATAAGCATCGTATAAACCGTCGCCATCTGCATCATAATTTCTTTTTTCCCATTTCATGTTTCGCTCTAAGGTTGGCCATAATTCTTCTAAAAAAGCTTTATCTCTGGTCCATTTAAAGTGCGTATAAATCTGATCGAAGAAAACCAGGTTCATATTGTAATGGTGCGGACGATCGTTAGCATTTGGATTTCTGCTGATATAGCCGGAACTGAACATAGAAGTTCCCATTACTTCTTTTTGACGGGCCAAATTAAGCGCTGTATCTGAAACAACCGGGCCAACTTCCGGACTTAAAACTTGTGATTTTGAGTAGCTTGAAAAATGAGCTTTTGCCCGGTCATGCCATCCCAAAACATCGGCAATATAAGCGCCACGCCATGCATTCAATCGCATGCGCCATGCCACAGCACCATGCAAATAAGTGGGATATTCCCAAATACCATCTGCAGCTACAGCCAAAGCCCCTCCTAGTGTATTAATAAAAGGGTCTGGCGTATTAACTTTCACTCTATTTACTAAAGCTAGTCTTGCGTTTTCTGCGCTTTCAAAAGCTTTCTGTAGCTCGGTATACTTTCCTATTGAATTAAGCTCAGGTCTATATATTGAAAAATAATAAGGCTTATTGTTTTCAACTTTCAATTGACCAGAAAACACAGGCTCTTTAGCTGCCTTTGAATTTAAAATTGCCAAAGGATTATTATCTGAAGCATTTTTTGCATTTACAATTTTGTAATTCCCTTTAGGAAATACCCCTAGTAAGTTTTTTTTCTTATCCGGCGTAGGCGCTACTTTACCCGAGCCATATTTCAGGATAAAACCTTCTTTATGAATTACGTATTCATTATCTAAACAATTTTCTGGATGCAGATAGAAAACCGATTCCGGATCGGCTCCAATGTCCCCTTCTCTTGAAAATTTCCTTCCGGTGGCACCGCCAAATACCCAGGCCAGTTCTAAAGATTTATTAGCAATGTTTTTAAAATCGACCTTCACAATAAAACCTTCTTTATCTGCGCTGGATAGAACATGAATATTCAATTTACCACTACCCAAATACTCGTCGTCTGAAATCTGGTATATCATACTGCCAGGCCTGTAAATGGCTTTAATATTTTTAAGCGCTGTTACCCATTTAGCCTGATTGCCGGAAATGAGAGCGAAACGCAAGTTACCGCCCATACCCGGCATATATAACGCAAACTCGGGTAAATCGCCGGCTTCTGTACGATAACCTGTATTGGTACCGTAAAGTGCTCTGTTAAATCTTCGCTCACCATTTGTAATCACAAAATCTTCACCTTCGGGAGTGTATCTTACCGAACGGACTTCTTTATCTACAGTTTGACCGTTCGATATAGGAAAATTAAAAAATAGCGTAGTAAAAAGTAAAACGAGAAAGTACCTGCTTTTAAAATTAAGTATCTTCATAATCTGTATCACTAAAAATAAACCGTATCTGTTACTAAAAAATATCCCTTCTAAAAATAAAAAACACCAGGCCACCTAAAAAGATGACCTATTGAAAATGCAATACCTGTAATTACCAATTAAATGGTAAATACCAATTATTTTTGTTTTGCAACCTTCCTCTTACGCCCGAAGCGTCTAAACCGGCGGCTTCAAATTTGGCAGCTACTTTGTCTGCTAGATAATTAGTATCTCCTCTTCTTAAAGCTATTCTCAGTAAATCTGGCCAACGGTAGCCTTCAAACGCCAATTCTAAAGCAGCTTCTTCTATAATTTTGTTTTCAGTGTCAATCACATCCTGCGGATCTATCGGAACTAATTGATTAACAGCTCTTCCTCTAATCCCTATATTTCTGTACCAATTGCCGTTAACTGTACCTACAGAACCATCAAAATTAAATGGAGCGGGGTAATTAGCATAAGTTTTTCCTTTGGTTTTAAAGCCTTCGTTCATAATAATACCAGCAATATCGCTAAAGCCAGAGCGGTTGGCAGCTTCAGCAAATCTTAAATGCATGGCCGCTGCCCTGTATAAAACCCAAACCCCTGTTTTTTCAAACGGTGTGAGAGCTGAATATTTGAGCGTATACTTTGCAACCTGCGGCTCTAATCCCTTATATGTATAAGATGCATTTTCACCCCTTCTATCCATTAAGCCACCATCTTCTCTTACCTGTTCATTCCACTTTTCAATAGAATATTGAGAAGGCTTTACTTGGTAACCTAAGGTAGCATCAAATAAATCTATTAATGGATTACGTGGCGCAAAATCTTTATTCAGAGGAAGTGTCCACATACGCTCAATATTAGGTTTTCTTGCTGCTAATTCTCCGTTAAATATATCAGACCAGGGCACTTCTGTGCCGGTACCCATCAGGTTAAACTTACCGGTATTGTCATTAACAATCCGATAGGTATCATACTGATCTATGTATTGGTCTGCATTGGTGGTAGAATAAGAATCCAGCTCCATAATTTCTTTATACAAGGTTGCTGCTGTTACGTAGTTTCCCTTCCATAAATTTAGGTCTGCAATAAGGCTTTTTCTATGAATAAAGAATTTGAATACACCGTCTCTTATCGGGTAGCCATTCATGGCCATAATTAACGTTGGACTGGCAGAAGACGTGTTCTGATTAAGGTAAACTCCAGGTATAGTAGCGGTAAACTCCAGCAACTTATCTAAAAGCTGATCAAATTCAAGCTTCTGAAATTTGGCTTCATCTTTTAAATCATTTACATTTACAATAGGTTCTGTAGTATAAGGCACACTTCCATAATGGATTCCCAATTGCAGATACAACCACGTCCTTAACATTCCGGCTTCTACATATCTTTGAAAATATTGATTATTATCTAAGATATTCTTCTCTTTCATGATGGTAAAATTCTTCATTGCATCATTACAATTAGAAATTAACTCATAAAAAGGTCGTGGGTCTGCATAAGGATTATTGCTGGAGACATTATGTTCATTTATTTCTTTAACATATTGATTTGATTTATAAGTAACATCCAGCAAATCTCCTCTTAATTCATTTAGAACGATATATTTATCAGCTAAAGCAGAAAACTTACCATATAAACCTAATATTACAGCATCGGCATCATAAATATTGGTATATGCCTGCTCTTGCTCTAAATAATCTTGAGGTTTAATATCAAACATTTTCTGACATGACGTTAAAGTACCTATCCCGATACACGCAATGAAAGAATATTTTATAATTGATGATGATTTAAAGTATCTCATGTGTGTGATTTCTAATAAAATTATAATCCTATTCTAACTCCTAAGGCCACTGATTTATAAAGCGGATTTAAACCTATATCTACGCCTCTGGAGAAAATACTTGTGTTGGCGCTAAACTCAGGGTCATAACCCAAGTAATTGGTAAACGTAAACAGATTATTAGCCAGGGCGTAAATAGTGGCATCCTTTATAAGTGTAGATTTTACCGGCACACTATAATTTAAAGATAATGAGCGCAAACGCAGATAGCTACCGTCTTCAATCCATCGGTCAGAAAATCTCGCATTTCCCATAGGATCTCCAAAATCTGCTCTTGGCATATCTGTAATATGCCCATCAACTCGCCATTTATTTAAAGTTGCTGTTGTTTGGTTATTATAGTTAGATAAAGACTCTAAGTTAGCCCTTACCGCATTATAAATATCATTACCAGAACTAAATGTAAACAAGGCGTTTAAGCTAAATCGTTTATAGGCTACGTTAGTAAAAAAAGAGCCAACAAGGTCTGGGTTAGGATTCCCTATTACTTGCTTATCTTTCTCATCTATAATTTTATCTTTATTAATGTCTTCAAATATCATATCGCCACCTCTAACATTCACCAACGCTCCATTAACTACATGTCGAATTCCACTTTCGCTTGCTTTCGCGTCTGATGCATAAACTCCTTTTGTTTTGTATCCATAAAACAAGTTCGCTTCACCGTCTGCTCTTGTAATTATTTCTGCACCGCCAAAGTAGTTTATTAAATAATCAGTAGGTAATTGCTTAATTTTATTCTGATATTTAGATAGACTAAATCCTAAATCCCACTTTACATTCTTTTTATTGATTAATCTGGCAGAAACCATAGTTTCAACCCCCGTATTGCTCATAGCGCCAGAGTTAGTTACCACAAAATCAAATCCAGTTTGTGCTTTTACCGGTTCGTAAATAATCATATCGTCTATTTGGTGATTAAAATAGTCGAAACTTACAGACAGGCGTTCTTTGAGAAAAGAAGCATCAAAACCTATATTGAATTTTTTATTAGTTTCCCACTGGATTTCGGGATTACCGATATTACCTCTTAAAAGACCTTGCCTTCCTAAAAAACTTTGCGTAATGTAATAGTTTTTAGAGGTATAGTTGCCTATCTGATCATTACCTACCAAGCCATAACTAGCTCTTAGCTTTAGGTTTTCTACAAAATTCTGATTAGCCATAAAGTGCTCTGAAGATACCAGCCACGCAGCCGTTAAAGAAGGTAAAAAGGCGTAGTTAACCTTATTTATGCTCAATACGTTCTTAATTTCTTGACCAAATCTTGAGGATGCATCTGCTGCTGCATTTAGCGTTAAGAAATACCTGTCTTTAGCTATGTAATTAACGTTTACATAGGTATTAAACCAATTCCATTTACCTATATTTCCGCCTACCGAACGCAAAGTAGCCTCACCAGCATTTAAAGTGATAAAATCATCGCTAGCTGTATTATAAGATAAACCTGTATCGTACTCGCTATCATTATTATTGTACCTGAAACCTAAATTGGTAACTAACTTATTATTGTTACCAAAAGTCGTCTTATAGGTTAAATAGGTGTCATTATAAACCGAAAATAAACGCTGTATGCTCGCCAAGGTTTGATTGTTTCCTATAGCGTTTGCTAATTGGCTTGGAGCAACCCCAATAGATGGGATAAATAAGTTTTCTCTCACTTTATTAAAAGTAACGCCAAAAATAGTTTGTAAAGAAAACTTATTGTTAAACTCATAATTTAAACCAATTCCGCCGATAAAACGGTAGCCATTGGTTTTATTAACCGTTGCGTCTGAGACCAGCACAGACGGGTTACTCATTCCAAAAATATCATAATCAGAAAAGTTTGGCGAAGAAACATTGTTCTGATCCATGATATGAGAAGAAAGAAAAGGCGATTTTGTTAATGCACTCATTAATGGCGAAATGCGTGAATCTAAACCCTGGTGGTTTAAATTTTGCTCATTTCTGGTAAATGCTAAGTTTACCTGTCCTTTTAGTTTTTTTGTAAGATTTAAATTTGCGTTAAACCGGGTTTGATATCTGCTTAAATTGGTATTACGGATGGTTCCTTTATTACTAAGATAGCCTAACGATAAAGTGTAAGTAGCAATTTCGTCTCCACCGGCAACTTTTAAGAAATAATTTTGACTGTTGCCATCATCCTTTACTTGCTTTTGCCAATCTGTTTGCTGGTGATAATTATAGTAATCATCAGACATTTGGTTTGTCATATATGGCAAATCGTTTATTTCTGCATTGCCATAGCCCTGAGTTTGCAACAGGTCTGTTAACAGCACTCTATAATCCTGAGCCTGTAAAAGAGGTAAATTACTATTATCAATATTATACCCTCCATATGCTCCAAAATTTAGCCGGGTGGCTACGTCTTTTGTCCTAGATGTGGTAATTAATATCGCTCCGTTAGCCCCTTTTGTTCCGTACATTGCGCTTGCGTCTTTAATAATGGTAATATTATCAATATCTTTTAGTTCTACGTTTGATAAGGGGTTATTTACATGTCCGGAAACCAAAGACGTTCCGTATGAGTTATTATCAAACAAAACACCATCTATAATAATTAAGGGTTGCTGTGCTGCATACAATGTATTGTAACCTCTTAAATACAAATTAGCTCCAATTTCTGGCGTTCCAGATTTTCTTAAAGCATCTAAACCGGCAACTTTCCCTTGCAGATAACTATCCGGTGTTTCATTAGCTCTACTCCAAAATTCTCCGGTATTAATAGATACTACTGAATAAGGAACTCTATTTTTCATCTCTTCTCCATAAGGTAGAACGGCTTTGTCGTAAACGGTAGGGAGTGTTTCATCAGATAATTGGATAGAAACTGTTGATTTCCCCCTCAAAGCAATATCTTTTGCTTTATATCCGGGTGCAGAGATGAACAACGTATAATCAAGGTTAGGAACTTGTATTTGGAAATTTCCCTGCTCATCAGATATGGCTGCTGCTTTTCCAGGAATAGAAATATTTGCAGCAGATATGGGATCTCCAAATGCATCTTTTATTTGTCCTTTAACCTGTATGGTGTTGGTTTGTTGAACAGAAGCACTAGGTCCTTCTTGTACTGCTTTCTCCTGTGCATAATTCGGATATGCTACAACAGAAAATAATATAGTAGGGATCAACAGTTTGCTAACTGATTTTAGGTTTAGTGACATATGGTTATTTTTTCGTATAATTTTTAATTAATCGGAACCAGCTTAATATAATTTAGCGCTAATGCTGTTGGCAATGCAGATGTTGCTCCTTGCGAAGACATTAAAAAAACATATCCTTTTCCTGAATAGAGGACATCTAAATGCCCTACTAAAGTTTCCTTAAAAGTATCAGGATCAGTACTATCATAAACAGGTACAGGATGATAATTTTCTGGAATGAGCTGGCTTAAGCCTGATTTTGAAGACCTAAATACTACACCCATAGAAAAAGGCACTGTAAGTAAAGTATTTCTAGCCCTCCAGTAAACTGCGTAACGCGTAGACTGTGCCTTAATTTTATATCTAAAATAGTATAATGGACTAGGTGAGCTGGTAATAGTAGTAGTTTCTAGCTGCTTTACCACCTTGTTGTTTGAGTCTTTGATTGTTTTAATTATAGTAGTAGAGGGAACACGCAAAGAATCTATATCTGTACCCTGTATAATAATTGGGGGGATCTTATTGTCCAGAACTTTGTACTGTACCTTCTTTACTACATGTGCAATTCCGTTACTTAATCTTTTAGTAGCAACAATATCTGTTGGTAATATTTTAACTTTAACACCGGTACTTGTGGTTAGGGAATCTATTAATGTTAACTGTTCTTTTGTATAAATACCGCTTACTACCAAATCTTTTATAGCCTGAAATTTACTTAAGCTGTCTTGTTTGGGTAAATCATCTGATGGTATAAGAACAGAGTCTGCATCAAATTCGTATTTGGCTGCTTTATTATAGGGCTTTAAAAAATTCACTTCCTGATCAAAAGCTTCATCAGACAAAATGATATAGGTAAACAAACTATCTTCGCTATTGATATTATAAACATCATCCAGGAAGCTATTTTTCACCATGGGTTTAGTAGTCCCTTCCTGATATACAGGCTCTCCGGTAATCGGATCGTAATATAAAATCACGCCCTCTGATACATCCAAACCATCGTAATACAATTGATTAAAAAATTGATACTGCTTGTTATTTAACGATGCCAGATACTCTAAAGCGTTAGGTTTGGGTAAAGCTGTGCCTTGCGTGATATGTAAAACTCCGTTTCTTAAATATATATCGGCTGTTAAAATTGGATAGTCTTCAAACTTTTCGCTTTCAAATAAAATATTTTTACCGTTAAGTACCCTAATGTACCTCCCCTCACCTGCATCTTTTGTAAAATATGTTTGATAGCTGATATGGTTTAAAACCAGATTTTTTAACGCCTCATTATCATTCAATAAGGCGTTATCTAATGCTTTAACAACATCATTATCCGGAGCCCATACCGTAAAAGATCTGGACTCCATCAATATTTTATCAACCCCTGTTTTTACAAGCAACTTATAAAACTCAGTAGTCTTCTCATTTTGAGACAGCTCTTCCAAAACCGTCTTATTTATAGCTCCTATGGATAACTCTTCGCGAGACTTCCAGGCATCTTTACACGAAGTAAGCACCATGCCACATAAGACAAACAGTGTAAAAATCCAATTTAAGTTTATTTTCATAAAAATCTTTCGTATTCAGTACAATATATAATTGGCTATGGTCTCGGTATTGCGGTTCCGTAAATATCAAATCTCGGATACTGCTGATCATCACTAATAGGGATAAACTGAATTAGGTCTATATTATTAGTACGCTGACCGTTAGCACCATTAGGTCCGCCGGCTACTGCTTCTAACCTTAACCAATATCTGCCTGTTTGTGGAATATCTGCAACACCCATTAAACGGGCAACCTGAGAGCCTGAATTGGGTTCTGTATAAATTTTCCAGCCAATGGCTTCTTCTACATCGGCAGCTTGCCCCGGACGTTTAGCGTCAAAACTTAAAGTTCTGGAGTTTGCCAATAGTGCTCTTTCATTAGAATTTTCCGAACCAATGGATGCCTGTACAATAGCATTAGACCCTCCACCACTGGATGTTTCTTGCTGTCTATAATAACCTATCCAAACTTTATATTTCCCTTTTACCAGTAAAGGTGTTTTAAAATCTACCCATTTAGGTCTATTAGATGCTCCGTTAGGTCCTAGAGGAACCACTAAAACATCATAATTATACGAGGTTTTAGAAGTGCTTTGTCCAGACCCATAACGGTAAATAAATCTCTGATCCTCCATTCCGTGAGAAAACTTAATTTCGCTAAGGCTGGCCACTTCTGCCGGAGTGAAAAAATAATTAGCTTTTTGATAATAAGCGGTGTTCTTTACCATTTCAGGGAAAGTACATACGTCAAAATCTACACGATACGGCCTGCGAACTTTAATATTGAAATGTGTGCCTGCTTTATGGATAACGCCATTTGTAGATGATACATCACTTACACTTCGTAGTAATTCAAACCCTGGTTCATGAACTCCATTAAAACTGTCATCATTAATTAAAACAGTTTCTCCTGATAGTTTGGCTGTTAAAACTTCTAAGGGTGCTAATGTTGTATGTGCTGTAGAGGTAACAATATCTGCCAGGTATTTAGCATCGTATAAAATATGATACTTCAAAAATAGATTGAGACTATCTGTTGCTAAAGTAACATCGCCGGTATTAGAGTACTTATCTTTTAAATCCAGAAAATTATTAATTCCGGCTTGTGCCAAAACATCGTCAGTTTCTGCAATTAGTGTTAGCCATTTAGTTTTTTCATCTGCATTTTCCGAGGGCAAAATATTTAACATATTATATAAACCAGTGGCTTTAAGTGCTTCTATAAAAATAGAATACCCTGGAGTGCTCTCTAGAGTTTGCGCTATGGTTAAAGTTGCTGGCTCTAACACATTATCAATAGCATGGATTAAGCCATTTCCAACAGAAATGTTTGGAGTAATGATATTTGCTTGTCGGTTTACCTTTATATTAGTAACACCTCCCACATTTTCAGAGCCTGTAACAATATATTGCCCATACATAGTTAACTGGCTTAATTTTCCGTCTTTAAAAGACGATGTTGGAATAGAGTCTTCCAGCAGGTGGAAACGAATGAAATTTCTCCACTCATCCTTGTCTAGGTCTTCTACATTTGCTTTCCCCTTTTTACTCAAATAAGTAGAAATTGCTTTATTGTTGGGGGCAAATAAAGTATACCCACCATAAGCATTTAAAAATGAAGCGGTTCCAGAAATTCTTAAAATTCTGCTTAGTTCAGAAAATTCTTCCGGATGCGCATCCAAATAGCTAGTCATGTTTACGTCTGTAGATACGTTAGTCACCAACTCAGACTTTCTACAAGAAGTAATTGCAAATACAGCTATAATCAGTAGCTGCATGGCAGTTTTTAATGTTAAGTTCTTTTTCATAACATGTTTTATTTAGCTGTTAATAAAATGGATTTTGAACCAATGATTTATTTGACTGTAACTCTGTATAATAGATTGGGAAATAATGACTTCTATAATCTTTATACTTGTTTACTACTGTTTGCTGTTTACTTGGCAAGGCATTAGACGATGCAATAGACAATAACAATTGAATGTTCTGATAATTGTTTCTTTTTGAATGGCGCAAAATGTCATACCACCTTTTACCTTCAAAAGCCAGCTCTCTTGCCCTCTCTTCTAAAATAAAATTAGAAATTGCTAACGTTTCTGTTGATGCGGGAATATCTATTTGCCCAGAATTGGTATAAGGTAAAGCCTTACGTTTCAATCTTAAATCGTTTACTATGGCCAGTGCCTGGTCTCCATTAGCTGCGTCACCCTCTTTCTGCCAGATTAAGGCTTCTGCTTTCATTAACAGCACATCAGCATATCTGTACACAAACCAATTAGTAGCAGATGTAGCTTCTGTTAAACCTGTAGTGTATTTAGTAATCGTCCCAGTTGCCTCATTAAAATAAGCATTGTTCCCTCTAATATCGTTATTATCTAAATCTACATTGTCTATTCCGTAAAGGTCACCTTCTACAACCCAGCTTTTAGCAGCAAATTCTCTACTACCTATAAACATAGGCCAGAATGGATTACGTTTCTGAATGTCAAAATTGATTTCAAAAATTCCTTCTATAGAATTACCTTCTCTAAATACAGTATTGTACCAGGCCGTTTGAATTGTTCCTACAGGCAATAATTGATATCTACCCGAATTAATTACTTTATCGCAGGATAAGATACAATTGTCGTAATCTTCATTCCATAAATAAACATCGGCTAAAATTGCACTTGCTGTGTAAGAAGTAATCCGCCCCCGATCTTCTTTTAGCGAGCCATATGTTACTACTGCATGCTCTTCTGCAAATTTTAAATCTTCTATAATTTGCTGAATAATTGTTTCCTGAGAACTCTTAGCCATAGGAACGATATCTGTATCTTTATTGGTAGCAGTAATTTTTAAAGGCACTTCGCCAAAAGAGCGCACCAAATAGAAATACATTAGACCGCGTAAAGCATAGGCTTCTGCTAAATATGCGTTTACCTGAGTTCTGGAGATGGTATTATCTGTATTTAAGACCAATTTACCGTTCGTAATTACATCATTACAATAGTTAATGGTTTTATAAAAAGCCTCCCAATTTACGATACTATTTCTCGAGTCGATTTCTGTCCGCAGGATAAATAGTTGCTCTCGTCGGCTTGTATTTAAGCTATTTACATCTTCATTTTCATCTACGCTAAACCCTGTAGTCACCATATCGCCTCTTAATTCTCCCCACATAAACATATATTTTGTTAAAGGAACAGATGAGCCGTCTAACAGCGATGCATAACAGCCCATTACTGCTGCTTTTAGCTGTTCTTTCGTTTGCCAGTAATCTTGTTCTATCAACCCGTCTTCTGGTTCCAACTCTAGCCACTTCTTACAGGAAGAAGCACTTACTATACTTATCAATAACATCAGTATCAATAAATAGTGTTTTGTACCTTGAATATTTTTTTTGTTTCTCATAACTAAAAACCGATAGTTAAACCTAATGTATATGATCTGGAAATTGGTGTTAAAGCACTATCTTTTGGATAAGCAAATGGGCTGTTTTTACCTACTATTGATACATCTGGGTTTTGTCCCGTATAATTAGTCCAAGTGTATAAGTTGTAACCCGTTAAGTTTAAACTGGCCTGCTTTATATTTAGCCTTTGAAGCATCTTTTGGTTAAACCTGTAATTTAAGCTTACAGAAGATAGTCTGATAAATGAAGCATCTTCAATATATCTGTCAGAGCCCAACCAATTATAGCCGTCTCCATATAAAGCTCTGGGCATATCTGTTTCATCTCCGGGGTTTCGCCATCTTCTCAAAACCGCTGTGCTTTGATTGTTTACGCCATACATATTGGTAGTAGTAATTTGCGCCTGATTTACAATATCATAATCATACCGGTAGCTAAAAAATAATCTCAGTCTAAATTCTTTGTAACCCAACTCAGACCCAAACCCTCCGCTAAACTTTGGTAAACCATTCCCTAAATAAACCATATCTTTCTCGTCTATGTTCCCATCATGGTTAATGTCATCATAGATAACATCTCCTTCCTGAAAAACATAATCTACCACCGGATAATTATATCTCATTCTGATTTCTTGCCCATTAGGTCCTATAATTGTATTACCGTCTGCATCTTTGGCTATAGTTTCTTCGTCTGTTTTATAAATACCTTTGTATCTAAAACCGTAATAAGAACCAAAAGGGTTGCCCTCAATTAAATATGATTTATAATTACCTAAACCTGGCAGACCTACTACACTTTCTCTGGGATAGAATTCAGAAATAGATTGTATGCTATTGGTATTTCTGGATATGTTAAAATCTAAACTCCATGTCCACTCTTTATTTTTTATAGGAAAAGCGTTTAAACCAATTTCCCAACCATCGTTATTCATTGTACCAAGATTCATATTCACCTTAGAATAACCGTTGATATTAGGAATAACGATGTCTTTATAGTACATATCTTTAGTAGTGTTTTGATAAATTTCTGCATCCAGCTTAAAACGGTCGTTAAACATCCATAAGTTAAAACCTAAATTCTTACCTACTATGGTTTCCCATTTCAATTGCGATAAGGACATTTTAGAGCGTCCAATTGCTGCATTTTCCAGATAAGAATAAGAGAATGGCGTATAAGTGCTGTAAAAAGAGTAATTATCTCCGGGAGCATTTGGTGTTGCTCCATAACTTAAACGGATACTAAAATCATCTAAAAAGCTCTCAAACCTTTGCATAAATGATTCTCCGGATACTCTCCACCGTCCAGAAATACCCGGAAAAACTCCAAAACGATTATCAGGACCGTATTTAGAATTTCCGTCTAAACGGGCATTTACACTTAAAATATATCGATCTAAAAACTCATATTGCGTTTGCCATACTAAACCCATGGTTCTAGACTGTGAATTGGTAGATTTTAACTCTAAACCGCTGCCATAATAAATAGAAATATTAGAAGGATCTCTTAAATTAGACGATGCCGTATTGGCCGTAATTGCATTGTAAGAAGTATTTCTAACATCGGCGGTCTGGAATGAAAGTAAATTCTGTAACGAGTGCCTATCGTTTTTGATAGGCTGATAAACCAGATTTAATTTAGTTTGGATACTGTAAGAATCACCATCTGCATCTGAAGCCCTGTTTACCGTAGTTTCTGTACTTGGACGACCAGTTGCTATCTGAGGCAGAAAGGTTTGTGTTTTGTTATTATTGATATCGAAAACTACATCTCCGGTAAAAAACAATTTTTGTTGTGGCAAAAGCTGATAAGTTAAATTAAACCTCGGTGTAATTCTTTCTCCCTGTAAGAAGCTATATCCTTCATTTGCCATTGCCAGAGGGTTTACCGTTCCCTGTATCTCTCCGCTAGAATTTAAGCCCCTATAATAACCCTGAATGTTGGATTCTGGCGAGAAATACACACCTGTGATATTGCCGTACGCATCATACTCATATGGCGACATGTTTGGCATTTTATTAAATGCTACGTTTCTGATAGAACCACTGTAATTTAATCGGTTATTAACATGTGTATACGTTAAATCTGTTCTAAACCTAAGCTTTGAAGACACGTTATAATCCAGATTTACTTTAGTTGTAATACGTTTAAGATCGGTGCCAATAGTTGTTCCTTCCTGATCTAAATATCCTACAGAGGCATAATATCGGGCCTTTTCTCCACCTCCACTGATGGATACATTTTGATCATGCGTTACTCCTGTTTGTGTAATTAAATCAATCCAATTAGTATTATTACTGTAATTATAATAGTAGTAAGCATCTAAGGGGTCGTATTGAAAAGCCTTGTTCTGCCCGCTATTTCCCAAAAAATCTAAAGGCATACCTGTAGCGTTCATAACAGCTTCTGGTATAAGCATAGAGTATTGGTTACCATTTAACATTGGTATTGGATCTGGCTGATAAGCTAAAGTTCCCTTGTAATTATAGTTGATAGATGGTTTTCCAACCCTTCCTCTTTTAGTAGTAATTATTAAAACACCATTTGCTGCTTTTCCTCCCCACATGGCAGTTGACGCTGCATCTTTTAAAACCGCTATTTCTAATATATCAGAGGGTGCAATATTTAGTAATTGCGCATATCCCTGGTCATCTGCTGTACCAAAATTAAAGTCATCCGGAACTTCAGTCTCATATGGCATACCATCCAGAACAATAAGTGGCTGTGCAGAACCACTAATAGATGATGTTCCTCTGATACGAATAGACATACCTGCCCCAGGATCTCCGGAACTTGCTCCAAAATCAACTCCTGATAAGCGCCCTTGTAAAGCCTGGTCTATGGAGGTTACCGGTAGCTCTTCTAACTTTGCAGCAGAAATACTGGATACTGCCCTTGTAGAACTTCTTTCGGAAATAGGCAAGTCTGAGATAGAAACATCTGCCCTTGCTCTTACCGTAACTGCTTCAAGCTCTCTTACAGAACTTTCTAAAGCAACATTCAATGTTGATCTGTTATTTAAACTTCCAGAGTTATAAACTTTATATCCAATAAAGGAAATAGATATCTGGTTATTGGGGTTTGAAACTTTAATGGCAAAGTTTCCTTCTATATCCGTAACTACGGCGGTAACTGTTCTTCTATCTTTATCAATTTCAACTACTGATGCTCCAGGTATAGGCTGCCTATCCACTTTATCGATAACCTTCCCCCTTACTGTAAGCGATTGCGCTTGAGCCTCAATATTTGTAGTGTTGATAATACAAAACATTATCAGCACTAATTGAAAAACATTTTTCAATTCTTTCATAATTTAGGTTCTTCGATTGGCTAGTTATTATAATTCAAATAATTATTTACAGAATGAATTAAACATCTGTTAGATAATTGGTTACTGTAAGCTAAATTTGTGGTTGCTACTACTAAATCTCCTACAGGAGTTCTCCCTTCTACTACTATCTGATTTGGCGAA
>PJUF01001099.1_pt1 | contig 14921 bp, 13 predicted proteins | sample 1512191 | NCBI WGS metagenome assembly PJUF01 (sample SAMN08177673, study PRJNA422409) | Feces metagenome, whole genome shotgun sequencing project. | isolation source: Chicken feces (3) enriched on wood chips | host: Gallus gallus | place: USA: Madison | collected 2015-01-15 | reverse complement strand
ACGGGAGCACTCGAGAGGGGCGGTCGGGTTCAGCGGCAGGACGTTTGCGGTGCTCATATTGTCTCCCAGAGGTCAGGACGCGTGCTGCAGGATGCCGCTGAAGGCAGCCCCGATCAGGCGTTGCATGGCGGGCGCATCGAGCGGCCGCGGATTGTTGTCGATAAGGCGGCCGATGGTCAGCGCCTGCTCACCGGTCCAGCCCAGCTTTGCCTCTTCAAGGCCAAGAAGCTTGAGATTAACGGGAATGCCGATGCGCGCGAACAGCGTGTGGACAAACTCGATGGCCGCATCGGCGCGTTTGGCCTCGTCCGGCTCGGTCGATCCCAGCGCCAGCCCGATGGCGGCAAGCTCGGGCATGGCGTGCGAGCGGTTGAAGGTCATGACGTAGGGCAGCATGCAGGCCACACCCAGACCATGGGCCGTGTGGGTCAGGGTGCCGATCGGATACTGGATGGCATGGGCTGCCGCCGTTCCCGCCGTGCCGAAGGCCATGCCGGCGCAGAGCGCGCCCATCATGACGTCAGATCGCGCATCGATGGAGGCCGGCTCGCGATAGGCGCGCTCGAGGCTGCGGCCCAGCAATTCTATGGCCAGAAGCGCGAAATGATCGGTCAGCGCGCTCTTGCCCACGAAAACGCGCTCCTGGGCCAGCGCCGGACCGGGTTCGCGGCGAATGGCGGTGAAGGCTTCGATGGCATGGGTGAGCGCGTCGGCCCCGGCAATGGCGGTGAGGCCGGCGGGGCAGGTTAGGGTCAGCTCCGGGTCGCAGATCGCCGCGGCCGGAATAAGGTGGGCGCTCGAAATCCCCACCTTCATGGCGCGATCCGGATCGGAGAGAACCGCGACGGGTGTCACTTCCGAACCGGTGCCGGCGGTGGTCGGCACGGCGATCATCGGCAGGATCGGACCGAGCACCTTGCCCTCGCCGTAATACTGGTCAGGCGTGCCGCCATGCGCGAGCAGCAGCGCCACGGTCTTGGCCAGGTCAAGGCACGAACCGCCCCCGATCCCGACCACGAGATCGGGCGCGAAATCCCGCGCCGCATCGGCCACCTTGGCGCAGGAATCGCGCGGCACGTCCGGCTCGACCGAGGCGTCGACCCGCACGGCCAGACCCTCCGCTTCGAGCAGCCCCACCATTTCGGCGAAGACGGCTTCGCCGGCCAGCCGGGCATCGGTGCAGACAAGGGCCCGGCTGCCGAGGCGGGATGCGACCTTGCCCAGGGCATGGCGCTGGCCTGCGCCAAACAGGACCTCGCGCGGCATTCTAAGGGCTGCGAATAGGCTCATGACGAGAGTTCCTGCTTGAGATGGGGTGAGGTCTGGTCGCGGCGGTCGCAAAGCGAGCGCCAGAGGGTGTCGTTGACACAAAGGCCGTTTTCGAGCGCCGCCAGCCGCCGCCGCCGCGCGCCATCGCCCGGCACGCTGACCGGGCGATCGGCATAAGCGGCCGGGCTGGCGCGGACCGCATCGAGATAGGCCTTTATGCGAGCGGACTGGGTGGCGGCCGGATCGATGACGATAAAGACATCGCCCTTGTTGGCGACATGCTCGGCGTCGAGCGTTCCATGTACGTCCGGCGCAAAAGCCGAGCCGACAAGGCAGGCTACCAGCACTTCGAAGGCCAGTCCCAGGCCATAGCCCTTGGCCGCTCCGAACGGCGCGATCGCGCCGCTCTTGGCGCGCTCGGCATCGGTGGTGGGCTGGCCGTCGGCATCGAGCGCCCAGCCCTCGGGCAAGGACGCGCCGCGCAAGGCGTGGTCATGGACCTTCCCCATGGACACGAGACTCGTGGCGAGGTCGAGCACGAACGGCTCGTCGCCGGCAGGGATGCCGATGGCGATCGGATTGGTGCCCAGCATGGCGCGCGTGCCGCCAAAGGGATGCACCAGCGCCTCGCTGGTCGAAAGCGCGATGCAGATCTTTCCGGCCCGGGCGACGGCCTCGACATAGAGCGCCAGCATGCCCAGATGATTGGCATTTGCCACAAGGGCCAGGGCAATTCCGGTGTCGTCCACCCGCTCGAGCAGCGCATCGATGGCGGCAAAAGCGATCACCGGACCGAGGCCGCGTGCGCCATCCACTTCGAGCATGCCGGGCCTTCGCCAGCTAAGGCGGCCGCGGGCCGCGGGATCGGCCAGGCCGCGCTCGATACGGTCCAGCAGCCGCGGCAGGCGTTGCAGTCCATGCGAAGGATGGCCGCGCAATTCAGCACCCACCAGGCCGTCCGCCTGAAGCCGGGCATGGGCGGGCGGCGCACCGGCCGCTGCCAGCAGCGCCATCGCCAACCCCTCCGCTTCCTCGGCACGGACCTTCATCGGAAATCCTATACGATATCGTATTGCATGCTCCGGAACATCATGGTAGCCAGTGGTGAAGTCAAGAGGAAAAGATGGCCCGAGAGCTTCCCACAACCCAGAGCAGCAGCGCCGATGGCGCCACTGCGATCACGCGCCATAGCCTTGCCACCGAAGTCTACGAAACGGTCTTCGGGCAGCTCATGTCGCTCAAGATCGCGCCCGGCTCCCGCATCACCGTGGACAATCTGGCCCGTGAGTTGCGCGTGTCGCAGACCCCGATCCGCGAGGCGCTCAGTCGGCTCGAGGCCGAGGGCCTCGTGCGCAAGACCCATCTCGTGGGCTACAGCGCCGCGCCGCAGGTGACGGCCAAGCAATTTGCCGATCTCTATGAATTGCGCCTGCTGCTCGAGCCCGATGCTGCCCGCCGCGCCGTGGCCCGCCTCGACGCCGGATCCATCGCCGAACTCACCGAGGCTGCCGGCGTCATGGGGCGCCGCGCCAAGAGCGGCGACGAACGGGCCCGCTATTCCCAGTTCGCCCGCCAGGATGCCGTCTTCCACGACATGATCATGCAGGTGGCCGGCAACGAGCTGATCCGCGACACGCTGGCCCATCAGCATGTGCACTTCCACATCTTCCGCCTCATGTTCCACTCGCGGGTGACCGAGGAAGCGCTCGCCGAGCACGAAGCCATCGTCGCGGCCTTCGAAACGCGCGACGCAGCGGCGGCTGAAACGGCCATGCGCATCCATATCGAGCGCTCGCGCGACCGCCTGCTGCCGGTCTTTGACGAATGAGTGCCCTCGAGGCGATCCATGCCGGAGCCGCAGAGCTTTCAGCGCCGCTGATGCAGCTGTCCGGCCTGGGCAAGGCCTATGGACCGGTCACGGTACTGTCCGATGTCGACCTCGATATCCGCTCGGGCGAAATCCACGCCATCATCGGCGAAAACGGTGCCGGCAAGTCGACGCTGATGCGCCTGATCTCGGGCCATGTGAAGCCCACCGCCGGCACCATCCGATTCGGCGGCGCGGACGTGGTGTTCAACACCCCCATTGCCGCCGAACATGCCGGCATAGCGCTGGTGCACCAGGAAATCCTCCTCGCCGACGGGCTGACCGTGGTCGAAAACCTTTTTCTCGGCCGCGAGATCGCACGCAATGGCGTGGTCGACGATCGCACCATGGAGCGCATTGCCGCCGAGCGGCTGGCCGATCTTGGCTGCACCGCTTCGCCGCGCGACCTCGTCCGCACCCTGCCGATCGCCCAGCGCCAGCTGGTGCAGATCGCCCGCGCCCTGCTCGAAGACCATCGCCTGGTGATCTTCGACGAGCCGACCGCCGTCCTGACCAGCAGCGAAGTCGATACGCTTCTCGGCATCGTCCGCGGCCTGCGCCGGCGCGGCGTGGCGGTCCTCTACATCTCCCACCGCCTCAACGAAGTCGAGGCGCTGGCCGACCGCATCACCGTGCTGCGCGATGGCAAGATGATCGGCACCTATGACGCCGAGGCGGTGACGCAGGAAGACATGGCCCGCCTCATGGTGGGCCGCGAACTCGCCATGCTCTATCCGCCCAAGCGCGGCGTATCGCATCAGCAGCCGGTCCTCGAGATCGAACACCTCACCGTTCCCGGCTTTGTCACCGACGCTTCGATCGTGGCACGGCCCGGCGAAGTCCTGGGCCTCGGAGGCATGATCGGGGCGGGACGCACAGAATTGTTCGAGGGGCTGCTGGGCCTGCGCCCGGCCAAGGTCGGGCAGGTGCGCGTCGACGGCAAGCCCGTGCGCATTCGCTCGGTAGCCGATGGCGTCGATGCCGGCATCGGCTATCTGACCGAAGATCGCAAGGGCAAGGGCCTGCTCCTGCGCGAGCGCCTGGCGCCCAACCTCGTATTGACCGCGCTGTCGCACCTTTATCGCAAGCCTTACATCGAGCAAAAGCTCGAGCGGCAGGAGCTCGATCGCGCGGTTGGCGAATACGATATCCGCGTCCGCTCCAAAAAGCTCGAGGCCGGCCAGCTCTCCGGCGGCAACCAGCAAAAGCTGTTGCTCGCCAAGATCATGATGCTCGATCCCAAGGTCGTCATCATCGACGAGCCGACCCGCGGCATCGATATCGGCAACAAGAGCCAGATCTATTCCTTCATCGACGCGCTGATCCGGGCCGGCAAGGCCTGCATCGTCATTTCGTCCGAGCTGCAGGAACTGGTCGGCCTGTGCGACCGCATTCTCGTCATGCGCACGGGCAGCATCGTCGCAGAATTTTCCGGTGATGAGATCACCGAGGAAGCCGTCGTGCTGGCGGCCACAAGCGGCGGGCCAACCGCCGCGGCAGGAGGAACCATCCAATGACCGACATAACCGCGCCGCCCGTTCGCGAGCCCTGGCTGCAGCGCATCAACTGGGTCGACATCGGGCCCTTCATCGCGCTGGGCGTCCTGCTCGTGGTCGGCGTCCTGATCAACCCCGATTTCCTGGCGCCCACCAATATCACCAATGTCGTCACCCGGTCGGCCTTCATCGCCATCATCGCCGTCGGCGCCACCTTCGTGATTTCCTCGGGCGGGCTCGACCTTTCCGTGGGCTCGATGACCGCCTTCGTCACCGGCATCATGATCATGTTCATGAATGCCATGGTGCCGGCCATGGGGGCCAATGCCATCGTCGCCGGCATGGCGTTGGTGCTGTGCGTCGGCGCGCTGTGCGGCCTCTTCAACGGCCTCATCGTCACCGTGGGCAAGATCGAGCCCTTCATCGTGACGCTGGGCACCATGGGCATCTTCCGCGCGCTCATCACCTTCATGTCCGATGGCGGCAATATCCCGCTCGATCGCAGCCTGCGCGAGCCCTTCCGGCCGGTCTACTACGGCAATCTGCTCGGCATCCCTATCCCCATCATCGTCTCCATCATCGTTGCCTCTGCCGGTGCCTTCATTCTCTACAAGACCAAATTTGGCCGTCGCTGCGCTGCCGTGGGCGCCAATGAAGAAGTCGCGCGCTTTTCCGGCATTTCGGTGGGTCGCGTGCGCACCATCGCCTTCCTCATCCAGGGCATCTGCGTCGCCATCGCCGCCATTTGCTATGTGCCGCGTCTTGGCGCCGCCACGCCCACCACCGGCCAGCTCTGGGAATTGCAGGTGATAACGGCCGTGGTCATTGGCGGCACCGCATTGCGCGGTGGCAAGGGCCGCATCTGGGGCACCATTGCCGGGGCCGTCATCCTCGAGATGATCGCCAACCTGATGGTGCTCTCAAACTTCATCTCCGAATACCTCGTGGCCGCAGTTCAGGGGGTGATCATCATCATCGCCATGCTGGTCCAGAGGTTCTCAAAGCAGCCGTGACCGGACCTCACGCCCTGCTCCAATCGACGGTCCAAATTTCTGGGAGGAAATTCATGTTCAAGACCAAACTGCTCGCCGCGGCGGCCCTGACGACCCTGCTGGTGGCAGCCCCTGCCCTGGCGCAGGACAAGAAGACCATCGCCGTCTCCATTCCTGCAGCCACCCATGGCTGGACCGGCGGCGTCGTCTATCACGCGCAAAAGGCTGCCGAAGAAATCAACGCTGCCTTCCCCAATATCGAAGTCACGGTGAAGACCTCGCCCTCCGCCTCCGCCCAGGTGAGCGCGCTGGAAGACCTGACTGCCTCGGGCAATCTCGACGCCCTGGTCATCCTGCCCTTCTCCTCCGACGAGCTCACCGGTCCGGTCCAGTCCGTCTCCGAAGCGGGCACCTTCATCACCGTCGTGGATCGCGGCCTCACCGATCCCCAAATCCAGGATCTCTATGTTGCCGGCGACAACATTGCCGTGGGTTCGACGACAGCCAAGTTCCTTGTCGACAATCTCGGGGGCGAAGGCGACGTCGTCGTGCTGCGCGGCATTCCGACCGTGATCGACGACGAGCGCATCCAGGGCTTCCAGGAAGGGCTGGAAGGCAGCAATATCAACATCCTCGACATCCAGTATGCCAACTGGAACAGCGACGAGGCCTTCAGCCTGATGCAGGACTACCTCGCCAAGTATCCGCATATCGACGCCGTCTGGGCCAATGACGACGACATGCTGCTCGGCGTGCTCGAAGCCATCGAACAGTCCGGCCGCACCGAGATCAAGTATGCGCTGGGCGGCAACGGCATGAAGGAAATCATCGAAAAAGTGATGGCCGGCGACGCCATGACCCCGATCGAGACGCCCTATCCGCCGTCCATGATCAAGACGGCCATCTACATGACGGCCGCCCAGTTCAACGGCCAGGCGCCCGTGCGTGGCACCGTCAAGCTCGACGCGCCGCTGATCACCAAGGACAATGCGGAAGAATACTACTTCCCCGACTCCCCGTTCTGATCCACTCCGGACCGCGCACAAGGCGCGGTCCTTCCCGTTCTTTGTTTGGAGACCTGAAATGCCCGGCAAGAAAATCCTGATGCTGTGCGGTGAATTCACCGAAGAATACGAAATCTACGTCTACCAGCAGGCGATGGAAGCGGTGGGCCACACCGTGCACGTCGTGTGCCCGGACAAGAAGGCCGGTGACGTGATTGCGACCTCGCTCCACGATTTCGAAGGTCACCAGACCTATACCGAGAAGATGGGCCATTATGCGCTGATCAACAAAACCTTCAGCGAAGTCCGCCTTGAAGAATATGACGCGGTCTATGCCGCAGGCGGGCGTGGCCCCGAATATATCCGCACCGACAAGCGCGTGCAGGCCATGGTTCGCCACTTCCACGAGACCAGCAAGCCCATCTTCACCATCTGCCACGGCGTGCAGATCCTGATCGCCGTCGATGGCGTGGTCCGTGGCAAGAAGGTGGCCGCTCTTGGCGCCTGCGAACCCGAAGTGACGCTGGCCGGCGGCACCTATATCGACCTCTCGCCCACCGAGGCCTATGTCGATGGCACCATGGTCTCGGCCAAGGGCTGGACCGCGCTTGCCGCCTTCATCCGCGAATGCCTCAAAGTGCTCGGCACCGAGATCCGCCACAGCGGCGACATCAGCGAAAAGGCCGCCTGATCGAAGATGGCCAGCCTTCGGGCTGGCCATATCTACTTGTCTGCGGCCAAGACCATTCCGCGCGTCTCGACGAGGCGCTTTGGCGCCCGCTCATGGTACGGGGCGCGCGTCCGATCGACCGGGACCGACCCCTCGCAAGCTAGAACAGCGCCTCGTGCAGGGTGTCCAGCGCAACGCCTATGGCACCCACGACTGCGGCGCGGTTGCCCAACTGGCTGGTCAGCAGCGGGACCGGATTGGGTGTGCATCTGGGCAGGATGGCTCTGACGCGATCGACGAGTTCAACGCGTGTGCCGATCGAGCCTCCCGTAATGATCGCGGCCGGATCGAGAACGGCGCATACGGAAACCACGGCCAGCGCCACCAGGCGCGCCACTTCATCGATCACTGCAATGGCATGGGGATCCTGCTCGACCAGGCGCTCGAAGACCTGCTGGACATTGGCCAGATCCTCGCCGCTCCGCGCCTTATAGCGCTGAACGATTGCGGCGCTGGAAATTGCGCTTTCCAGAGCCCCGGATGCGAAATTTCGACTATCGAAAGGGTCGCCCCCCAAGGGCAGCGAGGCGATTTCGCCTGCGCCGCCGCGCGCGCCGCGCACCACCCGGCCCTCCGACACGACCCCGAGGCCTATGCCCGTGCCCATCGCCATGAAGGCAAAGGAATCGAGTTCACTGCCCGCGCCGGCGACCAGTTCGCCCTTGGCGGCGATGGTCACGTCGTTTTCCACCGAGACAGGGATGCCGAGGACCTGCTCGAAATGCGCGGCGATGGCGAAATCTTCCATGCCCGCGATATTGGACACCAGCCGCAGCCGGTCATTGGCGCGGTCATAGGCGCCCGGCGCGCCCAGCACGCCGCACCGCACCGAAGAGCTGGCTATGCCACTCTCGGCCTCCAGCTCTCTGAGGAGGCCGGCAATCTGTTCCACGACGGCCTGACCACCCTGAGGACTGGTGGGTATGGTGCGCTCGGCAACCACCTTTCCGGTCAGGTCAGCAATGGCGAGGATGATCTTGGTGCCGCCAAGATCGCAGCCGAACACATGGGCGCGCTCGCCATTGAGCGTGTAATTGGTGGCCGTGCGCCCGATATTGCCCGATGTCTGTCCCGCATCGCGCAACCAGCCATCGTTGACGAGTTCGCCCACCACCTCCGATGTCGTCTGCTTTGAAAACCCGGTCTGGCGCGCCAGCTCGGCACGCGAAATTCCGCCATGTTCGCGCACGGTTCTGAATACCGTGCGCAACGAGACCTGCCGCGAGATCGACTTCACCGGCTTGACGCTTATCTTGCTGTCCATCGTGCTACTGTCGTCTGCCCTGCCCGAGGTCCAAGCAAAATACCGCGCGGCCCGTTTCGCGCAATCTGATCGATCTCATCTTCTTATCGCGCAACGGCATTGCCGGACGCCTCGTCGAAGACATGCAGTTCCTGCAGGTCGGACACCAGGTTGACGCTCTGGCCGATGGTGATGGGCTGGCGCGAATCTGCCTTGGCGATCACCTGCTGGCGACCCACATCGACATAGACGAGCGCGTCCGGGCCGAGCGGCTCGACCACTGCGACCGTGCCGGTGAGATTGAGGGCTCCGGGCCGGGCCTCGCCCACGCGCAGATCGTCCGGCCGCACCCCGACCAGCACGCGCGCATCGCCGGCAAGACCCGTGGCGATTTCGGCCTGACCGATATCATCGAGAGCAACGCCGCCCGCATTGGCACTGCCCGCCAGCATGTTCATGGACGGGCTGCCGATAAAGCGCGCGACGAAGGTGTTGGCGGGATTCCGGTACACTTCGGTGGGCGTGCCGATCTGCTGGATATGGCCATCGCGCATGATGACGATGCGGTCCGCCATGGTCATGGCTTCCACCTGGTCATGGGTGACGAAGACGATGGTGGAGCCGAGCTTTTGATGCAGTTTCTTGATTTCGAGGCGGGTCTGGGCCCGCAATTGCGCGTCGAGATTGGACAGCGGCTCATCGAAGAGGAAGACGGCCGGATTGCGCACCATGGCGCGCCCGATGGCTACGCGCTGGCGCTGGCCGCCGGACAATTGGCTCGGCTTGCGCTCGAGCAGCGGCGTCAGGTCGAGCTGAGCGGCGACCTCGCGGATGCGGGCATCCTTTTGTTCCGCGCTGAGCTTGGAGGTGCGCAGGCCAAAGCTGATATTCTTGTAGATGCTCATATGCGGATAGATCGCATAGTTCTGGAACACCATGGCGATGTCCCGGTCCTTGGGCTCGACATGGTTGACCACGCGGTCGCCGATCAGGATCTCTCCCTCGGAAATGTCTTCGAGCCCGGCAATCATGCGCAGCGTGGTGGACTTGCCGCAGCCGGACGGGCCGACCAGGACCACGAATTCGCCATCGGCGATTTCGAGGTCGATGGCGTGCAGGACCTCGGCGTCGCGATAGCGCTTGACGAGGCGGCGGATGGAAACGGGGGCCATGGCTTAGGCTTCCTTGTTCTGGGCTGAGCCGGCGAGCCGGCTGAAAGACGTGGTGAGGGCAGCCTGGGCGGCGGCGGCGCGATCCGCATTGGTGGCGGCGCGCTGAACCAGATCGTCGAGCTGGCCGCGATAGACCGAGAGGCTGTCGCGCATGGCTTCTGGCGCCGGGCCGCCGGGACGATTGCGGACCGCGATGAAGTTCTCGGCGCTGACCGCGTGGCGGTAGTCCTGGACGCTGAGGCGGGAGGGCCGGCCAACGGTCTGACCGAAGGCATGTTCGAAGAGCTCGAAGCCCTCGCTCAGGGGTGCATTGCGCGCAACGACGCCCCGGGCGACGTCGGCGGCGATCTCGTGGGCCTGGCGAAAGGCCAGTCCTTCATTGCGCACCAGCGTGTCGGCCAGTTCAGTCACCGTGATGCTGGAGCGGTCGAGATTGGCGCTGACGCGATCGGCCTGCACGGACAGATGCGGCAGCAGCGCCGCCAGCAGGTCGACCATGCGGCCGGCATTGGCAAAGGCTGTGTAGCCGGCGATCTGCACCTCGCCTTCGCTGTCGTTCATGTCCGTGAAGGGCGTGTTGTGCATGGTCTTGATCATGCCATCGGCCTGGCCCATCGCCATCGAGCCGAGCAGGCGCAGATGCTCGATGGGCACGGGATTGCGCTTCTGCGGCATGATCGAGCTGATCTGCACGAAGCTGTTGGGGACATAGAGCTGGGCGACTTCGAAACTGGTCCACACCTGCAGGTCCTGCACCAGCCGGCCCAGATGCATGACCATCAGCGACAGGGCGGAATAGGTGGCGGTGACATAGTCCACCGTCGCGATGCAGCCGTAGGAATTGCGCTGTACCTCGGCAAAGCCCAGCAGCTCGGCCATTCTGGCGCGATCGAGCGGGAAACCCGTCGTGGTGATCGCCGCCGCGCCCATGGGGCTGCGATCGACAACTGTTCGCGCCGCGTCCAGCCGCTCGAGATCGCGCAGCAGCACTTCGAGCGCGGCACAAAGATAATGGCCGAACGTGGTCGGCTGCGCCGGCTGGCCGTGGGTGTAGGCGACGATGATCGTGTCGCGCTCGGCCTCTGCCTTGGCGAGAATCGCCTGGGCCAGGGTCCGCCCGGCTGCCGAAAGGCCGTCGATCTTCTCGCGCAGCTTCATGCGGAAGATCGTGTGGTCCATGTCGTTGCGGCTGCGGCCCGTATGTAGGCGCCCGGCAAGGTCGGGGCCGATGAGGGTCTTGAGCTCTGCCTCGATGAAGAAGAACAGATCCTCGAATTGTCCCGTATAGGACATCTGGGCCGGATCGAGCCTCGTTTCGATCGTCGAGAGCGCCCCCGCAATGCTGGCGCCATCGTCCGGCGACAGGATGCCCGTTTCGGTCAGCATGACGCAATGGGCGCGGTTGATGAGCCCAAGCGGGCCGGCGAATTCCTTCTTGGAATGATCAAAGAGCGGCCCCAGCACCGTCCGGGCATAGGTCGGGTCGGGAAAGCGGGTCGTGTCGTTGTCGCGCGTATTGGACATAGCTCTAACCCTTCAGCCCGGACATGACGACGCCACGCACGATGTATTTCTGGAACAGGATGAAGACGATCAGCGTGGGGATGGTGGCGACGGCGGCGCCGGTCATCACCACTTCCCACCGCGTGAGGTTTTCGCCCGCGAAGGAGGCCAGGCCCACCGGCACCGTATAGAGGTCCCGGCTATTGGTGACGATCAGCGGCCAGAGGAAAGCGGTCCAGTTGCCCAGGAAGGTGAAGATGGCCAGCGCCGAAAGGGCAGGTGTCACGAGCGGCAGCGCGATTTCCCACCAGATGCGGAATTCGCTGAGCCCATCGATGCGCGCCGCGTCGAGCAATTCGTCCGGCACGGACTCGAAGAACTGCTTCATCAGGAAGACGCCGAAGCCGGTCATGAGGCCGGGGAACATGATGCCCCAATAGGTGTCGATCCAGCCGAAATTGGCGCTCATGACGTACCACGGGATGACCAGCATTTCGGTCGGGATCATCAAAGTCGAGAGGATGGCGATGAAGACGAAGGTCCGGCCGCGGAAATTGTATTTGCACAGCACGTAGCCAATCAGGCTGTCGAAAAACAGAACCGAGATCGTCACGATGCCCGAGGTGACGAACGAGTTCACGAACCATTTGAGGAACGGGCTGTTGGTGAACAGGTCGACATAGTTGACCAGGGTCGGCCGCTCCGGGATCAGGCGCAGATCGTAGATCTGGTCGGCGGTCTTGAGCGAGCTCGAGATCATGAAGATGAACGGCGATATCATCACGATGCCGCCGATGAAGAGCAGCGTCCAGATGACGATCTTGCCCGGAGAAGCGCTCAACCCGAAAGGCAGGCGCATTGTCTTGGTCACTTGGTTCATTTTGCCCTCATCAGGCGCAGCTGCACCACGGTGATGATCAGGAGAACGACGAACAGCACCATGGTCTGGGCGGTCGCGTAGCCCATGTCGAAATCCTTGAATGCGGAATTATAGATGTTGAGCACCAGTGGTCGCGTCGAGTTGAGCGGCCCGCCCTGCCCGTCAACGGTCATGTTGTAGACCTGGTCGAAGATGCGCAGCAGGCTGATCGAGGTGAGCACGACGAGGAACAGGATCGTGGGACGCAACAGCGGCAGCGTGATTTCCCAGAGCGTCGCCCATTTGCCGATGCCGTCGATCCGCGCAGCCTCGTAATAGGTCTCGGGAATGCCGCGCAGGCCGGCAAGGAAGATGATCACCTGGAAGCCGAGCCCGGCCCAGATCGCCGGTGCAAGCACGGATACGAGCGCCTGACCGGGTGCACGCAGGAAAGGCTGCTGCGGCAGGCCGAATGTACCCAGAATCTGGTTGAGCACGCCGATCGGCATGGGCTGATAACCCCAGCGCCAGACCCAGGCCATTGCGACGGCGGTGGTGAGATAGGGAATGAAGTAGAGGCCGCGAATGAAGCCGTGCATGAAGCGGACCTGATCGAGATAGTAAGCGACCGCGAAAGACAACAGCAAGGTGATCGGAAGGCCGATGATCAGGTAGAGGAAGGTGTTGGCAAAGACCTTCCAGAACACCGGATCGGTGAACATGCGCTCATAGTTGCGCAGCCCGACAAATTCCATCGGCGAGAGCAGGTTCCAGTTGGTGAAGGAAATCGCCGCGGCATTGAGCGTGGGATAGAAGCGGACAATGCAGAAGAAGGCGATCGGCACCGCCAGGAAAATCCAGGCCCAATAGGCCTTCTTCTGCTGGAAGGTCAGCCGGTCATAGAGTTGCTTCATGATTGCCCGCTCTGAAATGTGGGCCTGCAGCCCGGACCGGGCTGCAGGATCTGTTCGTGATGCTTACTTGGCGTAATAGGCGTCGATCAGACGCTGCTCGCTCGCGGCGGCTTCCGCCACGGCATCTTCCACGGACACGCCGCCGACATTGACCATGTCGATCATGTCGAGCCAGATCTGGCGTTGCGCCGCTTCGTTGACGAAGTCGGTGGCGCGAGCGGTCTCGAGGCCGGCGATGAACGGGCCATAGACCGGGTCGTTGCGATTGGCGTCGGTGAGCGCCACGGACGAACGCGCCGGCAGTTCGCCGACCACTTCGAGCCAGAGCTGCATGGATTCCTCGCTGGTGATGAATTCCATGAACTTCAGCGATGCTTCGAGTTCTTCGCCCGTGGTCTTGGAGCTGATGCCGTTCAGCCAGTAGGACGAATAGTTCGAGGTGATGCCGTTATGGGTGGGCAGCGGAGCCACGCCCCAATCGAGCCCTTCCACATTCGTCACGGCGCCGATGCGGAACGAACCGTCCATCAGAATGCCCGCCTTGCCGGCAACGAAGGCGGCCTGCGCTTCGTCCATGAAGCCGTAATCGGTGACCTTCTCGTCCATGAACAGGGACGTATAGGCGCGCAGTGCGCTGACGCCTTCGGGCGTGTTGTAGGTGACGGTGCGATAGTCGTCCGAATAGGACTGGCCGCCGAACTGGCGCATCAGCACCTCGCGCCACCAATGCGCATCCTGCGACACCGGAGCTGCCGTGATGCCCGCGACCAGAAGGTTGCCGCCGGCATCGCGTTCGACGATGGCCTTGGCAGCCTCGACGACTTCGTCATAGGTCTGGGGCGGGTTTTCAGGGTCGAGCCCGGCCGCGCTGAAAAGCGACTTGTTGTAGAACATGGCCATGGAACGGACTGCCGTCGGCAGGCCGTAATAGGCCCCGTCGACCTTCATGGCCTGGACGATGGGGAAGAAGTCCTGATCGATCGCAGCCGGATCGAACCGGTCGGCCGGCAGGGGCGCGAGCAGGCCCGCCTGCATGTAGTCGCGCAGCCAGCCGTAATAGAGCTGGACGACGTCCGGGCCCTGTCCGGCCGGCACGGCGGCGGCGACCTTGGCCTGGTACTGGGCATAGGGGAAGGTCGTGTGCTTGACCGTGATGTCCGGATTGGCTTCCTCGAACTTGGCGATCAGCTGGTCCATCGCATCGACGCGTTCGGCGAAGAAATACTGCCAGTATTCGATTTCCACCGCATTGGCCGCCCCGCCCATCACCGAGAGCGGTGATGCCATTGCGGTAGCCAGCAGCAGCTTGGAAAGCAGCTTTTTCATTTCAGTCTCCCTTGGGTCTCATGTCGGTTGTGTGTGGCGCCATCCTTGCGTCGACGGGCCGGAATCTGTGCCCATCCCCCTGCGATGTGATGGTGCCCAATTGCAGGCCATCTCGAAAATGACCTGCGGCAACGAACCAGCCCTCGCTGGCCGCCTGCTCGATAAAGGCGCGCCGCGTGACGCGCGCCATGTCTGGATCCATGTCGGCGCGATGGCCGAAATCGGGCCGCTCCACCTGCCCGGGACAATGGAAAATGTCCCCGGCGATGACGAGCGTTTCAGCCCCATGCATAAAGCGGATCGCAGCATGACCTGGCGTGTGACCCGGTGTGCTCATGAGGGTCAGGCCAGGCATGATCGGCGTGTCGAACTCCACCGGCACGATCTTCCCCAAGGCTGCGAGCGGACGAAAGATGGTTTCGAAAGCGTCGCGATGATGCGCCCGCGCTTCCGCAGCACCGGCGGCCCAGTAGTCCAATTCGGGCCTGGCGACGAAATAGTCTGCGTTTGGGAAAGTGGCAGACCGCCGGCCATCGGAGCCCAGTT
>PJUF01001097.1_pt1 | contig 14976 bp, 11 predicted proteins | sample 1512191 | NCBI WGS metagenome assembly PJUF01 (sample SAMN08177673, study PRJNA422409) | Feces metagenome, whole genome shotgun sequencing project. | isolation source: Chicken feces (3) enriched on wood chips | host: Gallus gallus | place: USA: Madison | collected 2015-01-15 | reverse complement strand
CGAACCTCGTCGCCCTTCTTCAGCGACTTGGTGATCGCTGTGAAAACGGCGTCGACGGCTTCACCAGCCTGCGCCTTGGTAATGCCGGCCCCATCAGCAACGACGCCGATCAGATCGTTCTTGTTCATAGCGTTTCCTCACGAGTGAAAAAGGCCGCCCTCATCGGCGAACCGAACCGCGGCAATCCATTTGACGATTCTATGCGCAACGCAAGGAATTCCGGGCGTTTTGCCCACGTCACCGCCGCAGCGACGTTAATGGAGCCTGAACTTGCGAGGGTCAATCGAAAACGCCGTGGCGCCGGCCCCAAACGCCCGGACTCCGGGGTTTTCCACCATCAAGTCACGGGATTCGGGGCCGCTTTCGTGCGCCGGATGGTCAGCATCAGCGGCAGCGCCAGCAGGTACACCGCCGCCGCGATCAGCCAGATCGCTCCCGGCCAGTTCGGCTGCACGATGAAGTAGAGGCTCGAAAAGAACAGCGGCCCAAATACCGCCGACAACGATACGAGGCTGGCCAGCACGCCCTGCAGCTTGCCCTGGTTGTCGGCATCGACCCGCGTCGTCGTCAGCGACTGCAGCGCCGGCATGCCGATGCCGCCCAGCGCGAACAGCGGCGCCAGGGCGAACAGGATCCAGCCCTGCCCGGCAAAGCCGAGGATGACCAGCGCCGTCAGCTCGAATCCCATGCCGACGACAAGCGCCCAGCGCTCGCCCAGCCGTTTCACGGCCGGCCCGGTGAGCAGCGCCTGCGCCCCGGCGTGAAACAGCCCGTACGCGCCCAGCGAGGCGCCGATGGTCAGCGCATCCCAGTGGAACTGGTCCTCGCCGAACAGCGCCCACACCGTGCCGTAGATTGTGCCGACGAAATTCATGATGACGAACAGCGCGATGAGCGGCAGCAGCGCGGTGAAGCCGAGCGCCCAGCCCAACGGCCGGAACGGGTTGAGGGTCGACAGCTCGAACCGTCCGCCGGCCCTGCCCGGCCGCGATTCGGGCAGCACGAACAGCGCCAGCGCGAAGTTCAGGGCGTTGAGCACCGCCGCCGCGACGAACGGCGCGCGCACCCACCAGTCGCCCAGCAGCCCGCCGAGCACAGGCCCGACGATGAAGCCGATGCCGAACATCGCGTGGAAATAGCCGAAACGCTTCGCGCGCTCCGCCGCCGGCGTGATGTCGGTGATATAGGCCGTGGCCACCGCCATGTTGGCGCTGGTGATGCCGGCGATGGCCCGCCCGACGATCAGCATCCACAGATGCGGCGCAAGGGCCATGATGACGTAGTCGAGCGCCGCGCCGGCGAGCGAGGCGAGCAGGATCGGCCGACGCCCGTAGCGGTCGGACAGCACCCCGAGGAGCGGCGAGAACAGGAACGTCATCGCCGAATAGAGCGCCAGCATGATGCCGAGCAGCGTCGCGACATTGCCCGCATGGGTGACGTCGCGCAGCAGCGCCGGCAGGATCGGGAAGATGAGCCCGATGCCCACGGCGTCGAGGGTCACGGCGGCAAGGATGACGATGAGCGGCTTGTTCACGACGGACTCGGGCTGCTTGGGAGGCGGGTCGCGGTGCTTATGCGTTCACGCGCCCGCGAGCAAATGCAAAACGCTGATGGCTGCCATCAAACCCGCTGACCGCTCCGGCGGTTCAACCGGCGGCGCAAACGAAAGCGGCGCCCCGTGGGGCGCCGCTCGCATGTCGTTCCAGGCCCCGGCTCAGTGCGCCGTGGCCCCCGATTCGTCGCCGTCGAGGGCGAGGTCGGCAACCGCCGGCGCCACCTTGGCCTCGTCATAGGTCCATTCGATCGGCTCGGGCTGGCGCACCAGCGCGTGCGAGAGCACCTCGTCCATGCGGCCGACCGGCACGATCTCCATGCCCTTGGTGACGATCTCGGGGATCTCCTTGAGATCGCGCACGTTGTCGACGGGGATCAGCACCTTCTTGATACCGAAGCGCAGCGCCGCCAGCAGCTTCTCCTTGAGCCCGCCGATCGGCAGCACGCGGCCGCGCAGCGTCACCTCGCCGGTCATGGCGACGTCGTGGTGGACAGGAATGCCCGTCATCACCGAGACGATGGCCGTGGCCATGGCGATGCCCGCCGACGGCCCGTCCTTGGGCGTTGCCCCCTCGGGCACGTGGACATGGATGTCGCGCGTGTCGAACAGCGGCGGCTTGATGCCGAAATCGACCGCCCGCGAGCGGACGTAGCCGTTCGCCGCCGAGATCGATTCCTTCATCACGTCCTTGAGGTTGCCGGTGACGGTCATCCGCCCCTTGCCGTGCGTCATCACCGCCTCGATGGTCAGCGTCTCGCCGCCCACCGACGTCCAGGCGAGACCGGTGACGAAGCCGACCTGCGGCTCGGCATCCACCATCTCGTTGCGGAAATAGGGCGGGCCGAGATACTCCTCGAGCAGTTCGGGCGTGATCTCTGCCGTCTTCGACTTGGTCTGAATGATGGCCCGCACCGATTTGCGCATCAGCTTGGAAATCTCGCGCTTGAGGTTTCGCACGCCGGCCTCGCGCGTGTAGTCACGCACGATCTTCATCAGGATCTCGTCCGACAACTCGAACTCCAGCGCCTGGAGCCCGTTCTCCCGCAGCGTCTCGGGGATGAGGTGGCGACGCGCGATCTCGAACTTCTCCTCCTCGGTATAGCCCGACAGCCGGATGATCTCCATGCGGTCCATCAGCGGGCCCGGGATGTTGAGCGTGTTCGACGTCGTCACGAACATCACGTCGCTGAGGTCGTAGTCGACCTCGAGATAGTGGTCGTTGAACGTGTTGTTCTGCTCCGGGTCGAGCACCTCCAGCAGCGCCGAGGACGGATCGCCCCGGAAATCCATGCCCATCTTATCGATCTCGTCGAGCAGGAAGAGCGGATTGGCCTTGCCGGCCTTGCGCATCGACTGGATGACCTTGCCGGGCATCGAACCGATATAGGTCCGCCGGTGGCCGCGGATTTCGGCCTCGTCGCGCACGCCGCCCAGCGACATGCGGATGAACTCGCGCCCCGTCGCCTTGGCGATCGACTTGCCGAGCGAGGTCTTGCCCACGCCGGGCGGGCCGACGAGGCACAGGATCGGCCCCTTGAGCTTGCCGGTGCGCGCCTGCACCGCCAGGTACTCGATGATGCGCTCCTTGACCTTCTCGAGCCCGTAATGGTCGGTGTCGAGCACCTCCTGGGCATAGTCGAGATCGCGCTTGACCTTGGACTTCTTGCCCCAGGGCAGGCTGAGCAGCCAGTCGAGATAGTTGCGCACGACCGTGGCCTCGGCGGACATCGGGCTCATCGTCTTGAGCTTCTTGAGCTCGCCGTCGGCCTTGGCCCGCGCCTCCTTGCTGAGCCGCGTCTTCTTGATGCGCTCCTCGAGCTCGGTGAGCTCGTTCGAGCCCTCCTCGCCGTCGCCCAGCTCCCGCTGGATCGCCTTCATCTGCTCGTTGAGGTAGTACTCGCGCTGCGTCTTCTCCATCTGCCGCTTGACGCGGGAGCGGATGCGCTTTTCCACCTGCAGCACGCCGATCTCGCCTTCCATCAGGCCGAGGATCTTCTGCAGCCTGTCCGCCACCGCGATGGTGGAGAGCAGGTCTTCCTTCTCGGTGATCTTGATGACGAGGTGCGAGGCGATGGTGTCGGCCAGCTTCGAAGCATTCTCGATCTGGCTGACGGCGTTGACCACCTCGGCCGAGATTTTCTTGTTGAGCTTGACGTAGTTTTCGAACTCGGTCTGCGCCGAGCGCGCCAAGGCCTCGATCTCGACGGCATCGCCCTCGGGCTCGGGGAGCACGCTCGCCTCGGCCTCGAAATAGTCTTCCGTCTGCAGATAGTGGTCGATCGTCGCGCGATGCAGCCCCTCGACCAGCACCTTCACCGTGCCGTCGGGCAGCTTGAGCAGTTGCAGCACCGACGCGATGGTGCCCGTCGCGAAGATGTCGCCCGGCGCCGGATCGTCGTCCTGCGCGTTCTTCTGGGTGACGACGAGGATGTGCTTGTCGTCGCGCATGACCTCCTCGAGCGCCTTCACGGATTTCTCGCGACCGACGAAGAGGGGGACGATCATCCCGGGGAATACGACAATGTCCCTGAGCGGCAGGACGGGGTAGACCCGGTCCCGATCGAATTCGGCGCCGTGTGAGGAGACGTCCGACATGTCTTGTCCTTTCCGGGGCACGTGGGAGGGAGGATGCGGAAACGTGCCCAAACAGCAATCAGTCCAACGCCCGCAGCGGAGCCGTTCGCCTGATTCCGCTCATTAAATAGGGTCTCACGCTCACGAGACAAGTCAACCGGCCCGATGATTTCCCGCGCAGGGCTGCCCTGAGCGAGGCGCATCGGCAACGGTCGCGTCAGGCAGTCGGCCTGGGCGGCAGCTGCTGGCCAGGGGTCGAGAGCGAAATCGCCAGTTCCGCCTCGGTCATCTCCACGGCGATGTCGGCAAAGAGCGGCGTCGACAGGTAGCGCTCGCCCGTATCGGGCAGCATGCAGAGGATCGTCGAGCCCGCCGGGGCGGTTTCGGCCACCTTCAGCGCGCCCGCGAAGGTCCCGCCGGCGCTGATGCCGACGAGGATGCCTTCCCGCCGCGCCAGCTCGCGGCTCATGCGGATGCCGTCCTCCCCCGGCACGGTGAGGATGTCGTCGATCAGCCCTGCATCGGCGGCGTCGCCCGTGATCTTGGGAACGAAATCCGGGCTCCAGCCCTGGAACGGGTGCGGTTTCCACGCCGGATGGCGGGCCGCCGGCGATCCGTCGGCATGGCGCTGCTGTTCGTCGTAGGAGGCCAGCATCGGCGCCGTCTCGGGTTCGCAGACAACGATGCGCGTGCCCGGGCGCTCCTCCCGCAGCACCGATGCGACGCCTTTGAGCGTGCCGCCGGTACCGAAGCCGGTGACCCAGTAGTCGAGCCGGTGCCCCTCGAAATCGCGCAGGATCTCCTGCGCCGTCGTGCGGGCGTGGAAGGCGGGGTTGGCCTCGTTCTCGAACTGGCGCGTCATGAACCAGCCATTGGCCTCGCCCAACTCGCGGCATTTGTCGACCATGCCGCTGGCGCCCAGTGCCGCCGGCGTCAGCACGACCTGCGCGCCGAGAAAGCGCATGAGCTTGCGCCGCTCGACTGAAAAGCTCTCCGACATGGTGACGACGAGCGGGTAGCCCTTGGCCGCGCAGACCATGGCCAGCCCGATGCCCGTATTGCCGGACGACGCCTCGACCACCGTCTGGCCGGGCCTGAGTTCGCCGGACTCCTCGGCGGCCTCGATGACGCCGAGCGCCAGCCGGTCCTTGACCGAACCCAGCGGGTTGAAAGCCTCGATCTTCACGTAGAGCTCGATGCCCTCGGGCGCGAGCGTGTTGATGCGCACGACGGGCGTATTGCCGACGGTGCCGAGAATGGAGTCGAATTTCATCGCCGCTTCTCCGCCGCTTCGACGCGGGGACGAAGCTTACCGCAATGGCAGGATTTTGGCGAGAAAGCCCAGCATGGCCGCGTTGAACACGTCCGGCCGCTGCAGCGGCGCGAAATGGCTGACGCCGGGCAGCCGAACGAGCTCGGCGCCCGGGATAGCCTGGGCGATATACGCGGCATGCTCCGGCGTGATGAACTCGTCGAATTCGCCCAGCACCGAGTGCACGGGCACGCGGATGCGCGCGAGGTCGGCGGCGTCATAGTCCGGCTGCGTGCGCTGCATCTCGCCGACGGCTTCGAAGACCGTGTCGAAAGCCTCGGGCGTTGGTGACAGCGCGGCGAAGTCCGCACGGTGGCGGCCGAGGCAGCGCCCGATCGTCTCCGTGTAGGCGAAGGGTTTCGCCCCGCCCGCATCGACATTGCAGGCGAAAAAGAAGAGGCCGGCCATCTGCTCGGGATGGGTGTCGGCCAGAACGAGCGCCGTGCACGCCCCGTCGCTCCAGCCGACGAAGGCGGCGCGCTCGACGCCGAGGCCGGCCAGCACCGCGCGGACGTCGCGGGCCATGCGCGCGTAGCTGAACGGGCGCCCGTCCCAGGAACTGCGTCCCTGCCCCCGGCTGTCGATGAGGATCGCGCGATAGCCGGCCGCGAGCAGGGCCGGAACCTGATGGGCGAAATTGCCGCTATGGCCCATGCCGCCATGCAGCAGCACCACGGCCGGCCCCTGCCCGTAGCTCACATGCCACAGCCGGGCGCCGTCGTGCTCGAGGAGCGCCGCATGGCCGCCGGCCGGCAACTCCACCCCATGCGCGGCGAACTCGACCAGCTCGTCGTCGCGATGCGTCACGACCGGCCGGTCGCCGCGCTCACGCGCTGGCGGCCGGTGCCTCGTCCTGCTTGCGCTCGGAATAGATGTAGAGCGGGCGGGCTTCCTTGTTGTTCACGACCTCCTCGGAGATCACGACCTCCTCGACGCCGTCGAGCGACGGCAGGTCGAACATCGTGTCGAGCAGGATGCCTTCCATGATCGAACGCAGGCCGCGCGCGCCGGTCTTGCGCTCGATGGCATGCTTGGCGATGGCGCTGAGCGCGTCCTCGTGGAAGGTGAGCTCGGTATCCTCCATGGCGAACAGCCGCTGATACTGGCGCACCAGCGCGTTCTTGGGCGTGGTGAGGATCTGGATCAGCGCCGCCTCGTCGAGATCCTCGAGCGTGGCGATGACCGGCAGGCGGCCGATGAACTCGGGGATCAGCCCGAACTTCACGAGATCCTCCGGCTGCACGTCCTTGAGCAGGTCGCCGACACGGCGGTCGTTCGGATCCTTGACCGTCGCCGCAAAGCCGATGCCCGAGCCTTCCGAGCGCGCCTGGATGATCTTCTCGAGCCCGGCAAACGCGCCGCCGCAGATGAACAGGATGTTCGTCGTGTCCACCTGCAGGAATTCCTGCTGCGGGTGCTTGCGGCCGCCCTGCGGCGGCACGGAGGCAACGGTGCCTTCCATGATCTTGAGCAGCGCCTGCTGCACGCCCTCGCCCGACACGTCGCGGGTGATCGAGGGATTGTCCGACTTGCGCGAGATCTTGTCGACCTCGTCGATATAGACGATGCCGCGCTGCGCCTTCTCGACATTGTAGTCGGCGGCCTGCAGCAGCTTGAGGATGATGTTCTCGACATCCTCGCCGACATAGCCGGCCTCGGTCAGCGTGGTGGCGTCGGCCATGGTGAAGGGCACGTCGAGGATGCGCGCCAGCGTCTGGGCGAGCAGCGTCTTGCCCGTGCCGGTGGGGCCGACGAGCAGGATGTTCGACTTCGCCAGCTCGACGTCCTGATTCTTCGTCGCGTGCTGCAGCCGCTTGTAATGATTGTGCACGGCGACCGACAAGTTGCGCTTGGCGCGGGCTTGCCCGATTACGTAATCGTCCAGCACCTTGTAGATTTCAGCAGGCGTCGGAACGCCTTCGCTGGACTTCACCATCGAGGTCTTGTTTTCCTCGCGGATGATGTCCATGCACAATTCGACGCATTCATCGCAGATGAACACGGTCGGACCGGCGATCAACTTGCGCACCTCATGCTGCGACTTGCCGCAGAACGAGCAATACAGCGTATTCTTGGATTCGCCGGTGGAAGTTTCCTTGGACATCCGTCACTCCTCAGGGGCCCTGCCCCTGCCTACCGCGCCAGCAATCAGGCTAACGCGCGAGACTTAAAGAATATCTTGCCGGGCCGAGCTTAGCGAGCGGTCCGGCGTGTAACAATGACGGGAGTGTCACACTCCCGCCCTGCGTGGCAGCAGCGTTAATGCTGCCGGTTCAGGCCGCGGTCTCGGGAACCGCGCGCTTGTCGAAGATCTGGTCGATGATCCCGAAATCCTTGGCTTCCTCGGGGCTGAGGAAGCGGTCGCGCTCCAGCGCATTGTGGATCGTGTCGTAATCCTTGCCGGAGTGCTTGACGTAAATCTCGTTGAGCTGGCGCTTCAGCCGCTCGGTGAACTGGGCGTGGATCAGAATGTCGGTCGCCTGGCCCTGATAGCCGCCCGAGGGCTGGTGCACCATGATCGAGGCATTCGGCAGCGAGCCGCGCATCCCCGCCTCGCCCCCGGCCAGCAGGAGCGAGCCCATCGAGGCCGCCTGCCCGGTGCACAGCGTCGCCACCGGCGGGCGGACGAACTGCATCGTGTCGTAGATGGCGAGGCCCGAGGTCACGACGCCGCCGGGCGAATTGATGTACATGTTGATCTCTTTCTTCGGGTTCTCGGACTCGAGAAAGAGCAGTTGCGCGACGATCAGCGAGGCCATGCCGTCCTCGACCTGGCCCGTGACGAAGATGATGCGCTCCTTGAGCAGGCGCGAGTAAATGTCGAAGGCGCGCTCGCCGCGGTTGGTCTGCTCGACCACCGTGGGCACGAGGTAGTTGTAGTAAGTCTCTATAGGATCTCGCATTTTTCCTGATGCCCCTGAGCTTGATACCGAATCGCCGACGCGATCCGTCGAGGTGAGACGAGCCTGCGTTAAGGCGCGGTAAAGGCAGAGATAGGCGGGACTGTGGCGAGGCGCGGTAAAGGCAGAGATAGGCGGGACTGTGGCGAGGAACAAGACGGGCACAGAGCTGTGGCTCATGCGTGGTGTCCGCCAAGCGCCGCCAGCGCCTCGGGGATGAGTCCCGGCAGGTCCTCGGCGATGAGCCCGGGCCGCCCGAAGCGGCTTGCGGCCGCACCGTGGACATGGACCGCGGCGGCGGCGGCCTCGAATCCCTCCATGCCCTGCGCGAGGAAGCTGCCGGCGATGCCGGCCAGCACGTCGCCGGAGCCGGCGGTGCCGAGGCCCGGTGGCGCGTTGGCATTGATCGCCGCCCGCCCGTCCGGCGCGGCGATGACGGTATCGGAGCCCTTGAGCACGACGATGGCGCCGGAGCGGTGCGCGGCGGCGCGGGCGCGCTCGAGCTTGGAGCCGTCGAGCGTGCCGAACAGCCGCGCGAACTCGCCCTCGTGCGGGGTGAGAAGCACCGGCCGGTCCGGCCGCGCCGCGATCAGTGCGAACAGCGTTTCGGGATCGTCCTTGAAGACGCTCAGCGCATCGGCGTCGAGCACCGCCGCCGGCACCAGCGCGAGGGCATGGCACACCTTCTCGCGCGTTTCCGGCTCGACGCCGGCGGCCGGGCCGATGACGACGGAATCGAGTTTCATCGTCGGCAGCAGCTGCGCCAACGCGTTGGAATCTCTGGCTTCCTTGAGCATGATGGCGGTGACCTGGGCAGCGTGGACGAGCAGCGCTTCGCGGCCGCCGACAAGGGTGACGGCGCCGGCACCGGCCCGCAACGCCGCCATTGCCGTCAGCCGCGTCGCCCCCGTCTGGAGCGCCGCTCCGGACACGACGGCGCAATGCCCGCGCGAATATTTGTGCGCTTCGGCCGGCACGGTTGGAAGCGTCCACAGATACGGGCCGTTCTCCCAGGTGGTAGAACCGATTTCCAGCAGCACGCCGTCGGGAATGCCGATATTGGCGAGAACGACCTCGCCGCACAGGTCGCGGCCCGGCGCCAGCAGGTGGCCGGGTTTCTTGCGGAAGAAGGTGACGGTGAGATCGGCGGCCGGGGCGGCGCCCCGGATCGCCCCGCTGGCGCCGTCGACGCCGGAGGGAATGTCGATCGAAACGACGGGGCAGCCGCTCGCCTCGAGCGCGTCGATCGCGATGAACTTCTGCCAAATGATGTCACGGTCCAGCCCGGCCCCGAACACGGCATCGACGACGAGGCTGCCGGAGCGGATTTCGGGGGCGACGGTCTCGCCCCAGTGCCCGGCATTGACCGCCGCGTCGCCCCGCAGCCTGTCGCGGTCGCCGAACAGCGCGACCTGTACCGGCCAGCCGGCGTCGCGCAGCTGGCGGGCGACGACGAAGCCGTCGCCGCCATTGTTGCCGGGCCCGCACAGGACGAGCACCGGCCGGCGGGCGTAGCGATGGAGAATTTCGCGGGCGACGGCCCGCCCCGCGGCCTCCATCAGCACCAGAGAAGGGATGCCGCCGGCCTCGGCCAGGCGGTCGGCGCGGGACATTTCGGCGGGGGTGAGCAGTTCGTGCGCCATGGCCTGTTCTAGCCCGCCGCGGCGCCAGACAAAAAGGCCGCCCGGAGGCGGCCTTCGTGCAATGCTGCGACCCGCTCAGTGATCGTGGTCGTGATGATGCTCCTCGGGGACGTCGTCGCCTTCGTCCTGGATGATCTTCGCCAGATCGTCGCGGCTCATGGGCTTGTCGGTCTGCGTCGCCAGCTCGGCGACGAAATCGACGACCTTGTTCTCGAACACCGGCGCGCGCAGGCCGGCCAGCGCCTGCGGGTTCTTGCGGTAATAGTCGTAGACCTGCTGCTCCTGGCCCGGGAAGCGCCGCACCTCGGCGATGAGCGCCTGCTGGTGCTCCTCCTCCGAGACCTCGACCTTGTTCTTGTTGCCGATCTCGGCGACGACCAGCCCGAGCCGCACCCGACGCTCGGCGATCTTGCGATACTGCTCGCGCGCCTCGGCCTCGGTGGTGCCCTCGTCCTCGAAGCTGCGGCCGTGATGCTCGATCTCGTGCGTCACGCGCTGCCAGATCGTGTCGAACTCGGCCTCGACCAGCTGCTCCGGCACGTCGAACTTGTGCCCGTCGTCCAGCGCATCGAGAATCTGGCGCTTTATCGCCTGCCGGCCCATCGCCTGCAGCGCATTGCCCATTTGCTCGCGCACGGCGGTCCGCAGCGCCTCGAGCGTGTCGAGCCCGAGCTTCTTGGCGAACTCGTCGTCGAGCTCGCCCGCCTGCGGGGCGTCGATATGGAGCATGGAGACCTCGAAGGTCGCCTTCTTGCCGCGCAGATCCTCGGTGCCGTAATCGGCCGGGAAGGTGACGTCGACGGACTTGCTCTCGCCCTTCTTCATGCCGATGAGCTGCTCTTCGAAGCCCGGGATGAACTCGCCGGCGCCGACGACGAGGTGGGCGTGGTCGGACGAGCCGCCGGCAAACGGCTTGCCGTCGATCTTGCCCTCGAACGAGATGCCCAGATTGTCGCCTTCGGCGACGACGCCGTCGTCGCCCTTCTGCTCATAGCCGCGGTTCTGGCGGAACACGCGCTGCATTTCCTTGTCGACGTCCTCGTCGGTGATCTCGACGACCGGGCGATCGAGCTTGAGCGCCTTGAAGTCCATGAGCTCCACGGCGGGCAGCACCTCGTAGCTGACGTCGAAGCTCAGATCGGCCTCGCCGTCGAGCACCTTGTTGAGGGCGCCCTGGTCCTCGGGCAAATCGACCTTGGGCTGGGCGGCGGCGCGCTCCGAACGCTCGGTCAGCGCATCCGAGACGGTGGCGTTGATGGCGTCCTGCATCACCTCGGCCATGGCCGACTTGCCATAGACCTTCTTGAGATAGCTCGTGGGCACCTTGCCGGGGCGGAAACCCTTGATGTTGGCGCTATCCTTGAGCTCGCCCAGCCTTGTGTCGAGCCGGCCGGTTAGGTCGCTCCTGGGAATGACCACGCTCAGCTTGCGCTTCAGGCCTTCATTGAGGGTTTCGGTGACCTGCATAGAGACTGTTCCGTTGTTATCGTTTGTCGCCGGCGAGTGGAAGTTCAGGTAAAGCCTGGTGCGGGTGAGAGGATTTGAACCTCCACGCCTTTTGGGCGACGGAACCTAAATCCGTTGCGTCTACCAGTTTCGCCACACCCGCGCGCCCTACGGCCGGGCTCGCGGTCAGATATATGAAGTGGCCCGGCCAGTCAAAGGCGGAATCCGCCGGTTCATCCCCAATCCAGCAGGGAACGGTGGCAACCGACCGCCGCCAGCGTGCCCGTATAGGTGGCGATGTTGATCGCGTGCCGCGGCCCGGCGAGATCGCCGGCGGCGAAGATCCCCTCGATATTGGTCCGGCCCTCGTCGTCGACCTTGACGTAGGGACCCATGGGGGCGTCCGCCGTCGCCACGCCCAGCGCCTCATGCAGCGCGGCCGAGGGGCGCACCGGAGGATTGGCCAGGATGGCGTCGAGTGCCACCTCGCTGCCATCGGCGAGCTGCACGGCGCGCAGGCGGCCGCCATCGTGCAGGAAGGCCGCGATCCTGCCCTCGCGCAGGTCGACACCGCGGGCGGCGAGGCGCTGCGCTTCACCTTCGGGCAGGCCCAGCCCGTTGTCGAAGAGCGTCAGCGCGTCCGACCAGTCGCCCAGCAGCACGGGCGCATGCAGCGAGCCCGGGCCGGAATAGAGAATGCCGAGGCGCTGCCCGGCCACCTCGTAGCCGTGGCAATAGGGGCAGTGGAAGATGCTGTCGCCCCAGCATTCGGCAAAGCCGGGAATGGCCGGCAACTGGTCGGCCACGCCATAGGCGAGGATGACCCGGCGCGCCGCCACCACCTCGCCCGACGCCGCGGTGATGCGAAAGTCCCCGGCCGCGCCGCTGACGGCGACGGCCGCGCTGTCGACCAGGCTGGCCGTCGGATAGGCCGCGAAATTGGCCCGTGCCGCCGCGACGATCGCGGCCGGAGGCGTGCCGTCGAAGCCGAGCACGTTGTGCGCGTGTCCGGCAAAACGGTTCCGGGGCAGCCGGGTGTCGAAGACCGTGATCCGGCGGCGCGTCCGCGCCAGTTGCACCGCCGCCGTAAGGCCGGCAAAGCTGCCGCCGATGATTGCCACGTCTTCCATGCGCCCGCTCCAAGAATGTAATAACATTACGAGTACGCAGGTGCGCCCTGCCCTGTCAAGAACGGCGGTCCGCACAAGATGTCGGCAGCACCGCAGGACAACCCCCGACAATTGACTTGTCGACAGGCACAGTGCACGTTTTTTGGGCACCGGCACCTGCACCTGCGTGACTCAGGGCGTCAACGAAACACGCGAAGCCGCTGCAATCGCATTGTTATCTGGGATCTGGAGCGCGCTGGCACGCGGCGTGCATTCCGTTGGGCGACATCCCGCAAGGGCGTAGTGGAGGCCGGAAATGAAGAAGATCGAGGCGATCGTTAAGCCGTTCAAGCTGGACGAGGTCAAGGAAGCGCTCCAGGAGGTCGGCCTCCAGGGCATCACCGTGACCGAGGCCAAGGGCTTCGGCCGCCAGAAGGGCCACACCGAACTCTATCGCGGCGCGGAATACGTCGTCGACTTCCTGCCCAAGGTGAAAGTCGAGGTGGTGTGCCCCGACGATCTCGCCGACAAGGCCATCGAGGCGATCCGCACCGCCGCCCAGACGGGCCGCATCGGCGACGGCAAGATCTTCGTCTATTCGATCGAACAGGCCATCCGCATCCGCACGGGCGAGTCCGGCGACGACGCGCTGTAGCGCGCGGCGCCTGAACCAACGGCATTCTCAACGGGGAAAACCATGACGACTGGAAGCGACATTCTCAAGAAAATCGAGGACGAGAGCATCAAGTACCTCGATCTTCGCTTCACCGACCCGCGCGGCAAGCTGCAGCACGTGACGCTCGACGTGAGCATCGTCGACGAGGATCTGTTCGAGGAGGGCACGATGTTCGACGGCTCCTCGATCGCCGGCTGGAAGGCGATCAACGAGTCCGACATGGTGCTGATGCCCGACCCGGACTCGGCCTATGTCGATCCGTTCTTCGGCGCCGCGACGCTGGCCATCAACTGCGACATCCTCGATCCGCTGTCCTACCAGCCCTATGCGCGCGACCCGCGCACGACCGCCAAGAAGGCCGAAGCCTATGTGCGCTCGACCGGGCTGGGCGACAGCGTCTATTTCGGCGCCGAGCCCGAATTCTTCATCTTCGACGACGTGCGCTTCTCGAACACGACCTACAAGGTCGGCTTCCAGGTCGACAGCTCCGAATTGCCCACCAATACCGACACCTTCTACGAGCAGGGCAATCACGGCCACCACATCGGGCTCAAGAAGGGCTATTTCCCGGTGCCGCCGCTCGACAGCGCCCAGGACATGCGCAGCGAGATGCTGGCCGCCATGGCCGCCATGGGCGTGCCGGTCGAAAAGCACCACCACGAGGTGGCCTCGGCCCAGCACGAGCTCGGCATGAAGTTCGCGCCGATCATCAAGGCCGCCGACAACGTGCAGATCTACAAATACGTGATCCAGCAGGTCGCCCACGCCTACGGCAAGACGGTCACCTTCATGCCCAAGCCGATCTACGGCGACAACGGCTCGGGCATGCACTGCCACCAGTCGATCTGGAAGGACGGCAAGCCGCTGTTCGCCGGCGATCAGTATGCGGGGCTGTCGATGGAGGCGCTCTACTACATCGGCGGCATCATCCGGCACGCCAAGGCCATCAACGCCTTCACCAACCCCACCACGAACTCCTACAAGCGGCTCGTCCCCGGCTTCGAGGCACCGGTGCTGCTGGCCTATTCGGCCCGCAACCGTTCGGCCTCGTGCCGCATCCCTTTCGGCCAGTCGCCCAAGTCCAAACGCGTCGAGGTGCGGTTCCCCGATCCGCTGGCGAACCCCTATCTGGGCTTCGCGGCCATGCTGATGGCGGGCGTCGACGGCATCCGCAACAAGCTGCATCCGGGCGATGCCATGGACAAGGACCTCTACGAGCTGCCGCCCGAGGAGCTCAAGGAGATCCCGACCGTCTGCGGCTCGCTGCGCGAGGCGCTGGAAAGCCTCGACGCCGACCGCGAGTTCCTCAAGACGGGCGGCGTGTTCGACGACGACCAGATCGACAGCTACATCGATCTCAAGATGACGGAAGTCATCAAGTTCGAGCACACGCCGCACCCGGTCGAATACGAGATGTACTACTCGGCCTGACGTCGCGGCGACGAGCCTCCGGAAGGACCCTGCGAGGCCCTTCCGCGTTCAGATGGCATAGTCCGCCGAGCCGGGCTCGAGGCTGTCGGCCAGCGCCACCACCTCTGCCATGGCAGTGGCTCTACGTCGCTGCATCGCCTGCTCCCACGCCTCGGGCGCGCGCAGCATTGCCTCGACGGTCTCGCGTTCCTGCTCCTCGACGAAGCGCACGGCGAAGCCGACATCGAGCCGGCGCACGACGCGTGCCACGATCTTGCCCACGGCCAGCGGCTCGCCGATCTGCGGTTCGAAATCGGCCGAGACGGCGGCCCCCGATTTCGACAGGTCGAT
>PJUF01001096.1_pt1 | contig 14977 bp, 12 predicted proteins | sample 1512191 | NCBI WGS metagenome assembly PJUF01 (sample SAMN08177673, study PRJNA422409) | Feces metagenome, whole genome shotgun sequencing project. | isolation source: Chicken feces (3) enriched on wood chips | host: Gallus gallus | place: USA: Madison | collected 2015-01-15 | reverse complement strand
CTGTTGAATACGCATTGTCATATAGACCATGTGTTAGGGAATAAATTTATATTTGATAACTACGGTTTAAAGCCAGAGTTTCATAAAGGAGAGCTTCCTTTGCTGCAAAGTGTACCATCTTATGCTCCTCAGCAAGGCTTTAATTACCAATTATCTCCGGAACCCGAAGTTTTTTTACCAGAATCTGGGACAGTTAGTTTTGGCAATATAATTTTGGAGCTTATTTTTGCACCGGGCCATTCTCCTGCACATTTGTGCTTTTACAACGAAGAAGCCAAAATATTAATCGGCGGAGATGTTTTATTCAGCGGCAGTATTGGAAGAACAGATCTTCCGGGCGGAGATTACGAAACACTCATCAACAGTATCAAAAATAATTTATTTACGTTACCTGATGATGTTACTGTTTATCCGGGTCACGGGCCAACAACAACCATAGGTCAGGAGAAACGCTTTAATCCATTTTTTAGATAGAATCAATCTTCTTTTTCTATAAAATTGAACATCGCATTATACATAGCTCGCAGGTATTTGTTTTCAAAAAAATCAACCAATGCCATTAATATTATTTCTGGTATTTCTATGCTTGGGGTGTTTGTGGGTAGTGCGGCTTTAATTATCATTCTCTCTGTATTTAATGGTTTCGAGTCTTTGGTGTTATCCATGTATAACCAATACTCGCCAGATATCAGAATAGAGCCCGTAGAGGGCAAAACCTTTAATCCTACAACAGAGACATTCAGTAATCTCAAAAAAGACCAGCAAATTTTCTCTTACACAGAAGTTTTGCAAGAGAAAGCGCTTTTGCGGTACGGCGATTACCAATTTATTGGTCAGATAAAAGGTGTAAGTGATGATTATCTGAAAAGCACTTATGTCGATAGCGCTATCATTCAGGGTGAATTTTTATTAAAAGAAGGAGGGACTAGTTATACTGTTGTTGGTGCTGCGGTGCAATATGTTTTGGGTATAAACATTAATGATCAAATTCGTAAGCTTGAAATATATTCGCCAAAAAAAGGTAAGAAAGCCGCTTTTTCTGCTGCCGATGAATTTATAACAGAGCATTTACAGCCGGTTGGCGTGTTTCAAACGCAGCAGGAAGAGAATGATATCGCAATTATCTCTCTAGAAACAGCCCGTTTTCTGGTAGAAGAAGATACTAACGTAAGCGCTATTGAAATCTTTTTGAAAGATAAAGAAGCCGCAGATAAATTTAAAGCTAAGACGGCAAAACTATTGGGCGATGGCTTTGTCGTAAAAGATCGCATTCAACAAAATGCTTTGTTGTATAAGGTGCTTAATTCAGAAAAATGGGCTATCTATTTTATCCTCACCTTTGTTTTGATTATTGCCATCTTTAATATTATTGGTTCTTTAACCATGTTGGTAATAGATAAAAGAAAAGACATTGCGATATTAAACAGTTTGGGGGCATCTAAAAAATTAATCAACAGAATTTTTTTAGCAGAAGGTTTAATGATTTCGTTGATTGGCTGTTTAGCAGGCTTATTTGTAGGTACTTTCTTTTGTGTTTTACAAATGAATTATGGCTTTATCTCTATGGGGCAGGGCAACTTATTGATAGATGCCTACCCGGTTGAGATAAGGGCAATAGACTTTTTGCTGGTATTTTTAACGGTATTTGTTATTTCTTTTATTGCTTCCTATATCAGTTCGCGTTTAAGCACCCAAAAGTTTGAACAGTTACGAACAGATTTGTAAAGTTCCCTTTGATTATTTTAATAATCTGTTTTTTTATTTCTTTTTATTTCGATATATTTTTTATTATTGCCTTTGCATTTTTGCATACAACAAAACGCAACATGAATCGAAAAGGAAGTTTTATTTTATTGCTATCAGCAGGGATGTTGGTATTTCAGGGCAATGCACAAGCACAATTTGATAAGCAGGGGCATAGAGGGGCAAGAGGATTAATGCCCGAAAATACTATTCCGGCCATGAAGCTGGCTTTAGATTTAGGGGTAACGCTTGAAATGGATATTCATTTCAGTAAAGATAAAAAGCCGATTGTATCTCATGATCATTGGTTTAATTCTAAATTTGTACTCACACCAGAAGGCAAAACAATACCAGCAAAAGATCAGAAAAGTAATAAGCTGTACAACTTAAATTATGATGAAATCAGAAAATATGATGTGGGTTTAAAGGCACATCCCGATTTTCCCGATCAGAAAAAAATATCGGCTTATATTCCGCTTCTGTCAGAGTTAATTGACTCTGTAGAATTGTATGCTAGGCAAAAAAAATATCCTCTTCCAAAATATAATATCGAGACTAAAACCTCTGTAAGTGGAGATGATATTTTTCATCCAGAGCCGGAAGAATTTGTGAGAGAGCTGATGAAAGTTATCAAATCAAAAAAAATAGCAAAAAGGGTAATCATACAGTCTTTTGATGTAAGAACTCTCGAAATTATTCATGCCAAACATAAAAAAATAAAAACCGCTTACCTTGTTTCCAGGGGAGGGATAGAACAAAACTTAAAAAAGCTTACGTTTAAGCCAACTATATACAGTCCAAATTACAAATTGGTAGATAAGGAATTGGTAGAGCAGTGCAGAGGTTTTGGGATGAAACTCATCCCATGGACCGTAAACACTAAACAAGAAATAGAATCTCTTAAAGCGTTAGGTGTTGACGGTATTATTTCTGACTATCCTAATTTATTCTAAAGAATTCCCCCGTATATGAAATTTTCTTTTTTAAAGCCAGCCTCACATAAGCCACTATTAGAAAGCGGAAAGGTTGATCATACCTATAAAAAGCTACGCTTTGAGGTTTTTTTAGGTATTTTTTTAGGATATGCAGGCTACTACCTCGTTCGGAAAAACTTTTCTCTTGCTATGCCAGATTTGCTGGATCAAGGTTACTCTAAAGCAGATTTAGGTTGGGCGTTATCTGGTGTTTCTATTGCTTATGGATTAAGTAAATTCCTGATGGGAAATGTTTCTGATCGAAGTGATGCAAGAAAATTCCTTACAATAGGTTTGGTATTATCTGCCTTAACAATGATAGCAATGGGAGTATTCCCCTTTGCAACCTCTTCTATAGTCACCATGTTTGTCCTGCTATTTATTAACGGATGGTTCCAGGGAATGGGTTGGCCGGCGTGTGGCCGGGTAGTAGTTCATTGGTTTTCGGTTAGAGAAAGAGGAACAAAAATGTCTGTCTGGAATGTAGCGCATAATGTTGGAGGAGGATTGATAGGCCCCTTGGCTATTCTTGGGCTTGAAATTTTTGCCGATTGGCATAGTAAATTCTATTTCCCGGGAATGGTAGCGCTATTATTTGCATTGATAGCTTACCTTTTGGTAAAAGATACGCCGCAATCATGCGGGTTACCGCCCATAGAAAAATATAAGAATGATTATCCAAAAAATTATTCAGAAAAACAGGAAGAAGAACTCGGTGCAAAGGACATATTTTTTAAATATGTTTTTAATAATAGAATGCTGTGGTATATCGCATTTGCTAACGCTTTTGTTTATTTGGTGCGATACGGTATTCTTGACTGGTCTCCGACTTATTTGGAAGAGGCTAAAGGTTTCTCTGTAAAGCAAAGCGGATGGGCTTATTTTTTGTATGAATATGCAGGTATCCCGGGGACTTTACTTTGTGGATGGATAAGTGATAGAGTTTTTAACGGACGACGGGCACCAGCAACCATTATTTATATGTTATTGGTTTTAGTGGCAGTATTTGTTTATTGGAAAAATCCGGCCGGGAATATATGGGTAGATAATGCGGCGCTTGTGGCAATTGGTTTTCTTATTTATGGGCCTGTAATGTTGATTGGCGTTCAGGCACTAGATTTGGCCCCTAAAAAAGCAGCCGGAACAGCAGCTGGTTTAACCGGGCTGTTTGGTTATATGGGAGGTGCTTTATTTGCAAATATTGCAATGGGCTACGTGGTAGATTATGCTGGCTGGGACGGAGGATTTATAGTAATGATAGCAGCCTGTTTATTGGCTGTTTTCTTTACTGCCTTAACTTGGAATGCAGAAAAAAGACACTTAGAAGTTTAGGATTGCAGTTACTGCCTGCTAGTTATTAGTAGGTAGTAATTAAATGTGTGCAAGGCTAGTTGTTACTCTGCAATTGTTACCTGTACACCCATACTTTCAAGGGCTTTGATGTTAGACTCAGAAATACCGCTGTCTGTAATAATGAGATCTATATCTTCAAAACCACAGATTCTTCCAAAGCCTTTCTTGCCAAATTTGGTGGAATCTGCAAGGACAATGGTTTTTTGCGACACCTTCATCATTTCTCGGTTTAACTGGGCTTCCATAGAGTTTGTGGTGGTTAGTCCAAAATCCAAATCAATACCATCAACACCAAGAAATAATTTTGAGCAGAAAAAGTCTCTAAGAGCTTGTTCTGCATAATTGCCCGTTACTGATGTTGAGCTTTTTCTGACAATTCCGCCAAGGTGCATAACCTCTATGTTCTGATGCTTAACCAGTTCTAATGCAACATTTAGCGCACCGGTAACCACCATCAGGTTCCCTTTTACATTAATTGCTTTTGCCAAGGCCTGTACAGTAGTCCCAGATGCAATAATAATAGAGTCATTATCTTCTACTAATTTTGCGGCAGCGCTTCCTATTTTTAGCTTTTCAATAGATTGTATTTTTTCCTTTTCATTTACAGAGCGGTCTACTGTATATGGGTTTTGTTGTGTGGCGCCCCCATGCGCCTTAAATAAAAGGCTCTTTTCTTCCAGCAGTTTCAAATCTTTGCGGATTGTAACCGGAGAAACATTTAATTCTTTACATAAGTCAACCACTGCCACATAGCCTTCTTTCTGTAGTTTATTTAATATAAATTGATGTCTTTCGGCAATATTAAGCATGTTCAAATTGTTTTACACTTCCAAAATAAGCTATTGTTTTTATAAAGGATAATAAAAATAAAAATAAGTGATTGGTGTTGTTTTTTATTTCGTTTTTAGTTTCTTATTATTGCGTTATATTTTCTTTTGTAATATGAATACAAATAAAAGACAAGAACAATTACAAGGTCTGGAAATAGACTTAGTTTGGGATGTAGTTATTATTGGAGGCGGAGCGACGGGCTTGGGCTGCGCTGTAGATGCTGCATCAAGAGGATACAGAACATTGTTGCTAGAGCAGCATGATTTTGCCAAAGGAACATCTAGTCGTAGCACTAAATTAGTGCATGGTGGCGTTAGATACCTGGCGCAGGGCGATGTTGCTCTTGTGCAGGAAGCTCTCAAAGAAAGAGGTTTGTTATTTCAAAATGCACCCCATTTAGTACATAAACAGTCATTTGTTATACCCTGCTTTAGTTGGCTGTCTAAAATGAAATACCTGATTGGCTTGAAGCTATACGATTGGCTATCTGGGAAATTTAGTTTTGGCAGCTCGGTATATATGAGTAAATCCGAAGTTTTAAATGCGCTGCCAGAAATATCAGATAAAGGATTATCAGGGGGAATAGAATATTACGATGGACAGTTTGATGATGCAAGACTAGCTATAAATCTTGCTCAAACTGCAATTGAGCAAGGTGCTACCGTTCTAAATTATGTTAAGGTAACAGAATTATTAAAAGAGGGTCAGAATAATAAAATTAGCGGCGTTAAAGCTGTCGACGAAGAATCGGGACAAGAATTTATCATCAGGGCAAAAACAGTAATTAATGCTACAGGTGTATTTGTTGATGATATACTTCAAATGGATACACCAGGAAATAAAAAACTGGTTAGACCAAGTCAGGGAGTACATATTGTTCTGGATAAATCTTTTTTGAGTGGTAATTCTGCTTTAATGATTCCGGAAACTTCAGACGGGCGAGTGCTTTTTGCTGTGCCTTTTCATGATCATTTGGTGGTGGGAACAACAGATACACCGCTTAATGATAATAGTTTAGAGCCACAGGCGCTGCAGCAAGAAATAGATTTTATTTTAGAAACGGCGGGTGCTTATCTGGAAAAAAGACCTACAGAAAAAGATATACTCAGCATATTTGCCGGATTAAGACCATTAGCAGCTCCAGATAAAAATACCAGTAAGACCAAAGAAATCTCCAGAAGTCATAAAATGATGATTAGCAAAAGCGGCTTAATAACCATTACTGGCGGCAAGTGGACAACGTACAGAAAAATGGCAGAAGATACCATCAATCAGGCTATTGTTTCTGGTCAGCTTAACCATAAAAAATGTGTGACCGAAGATTTGAAAATCCACGGTTATAATACCGAAAAAAGAAATAACCATTATGACGTATATGGAAGTGATGCTTACGCCATACAAAAACTAGCAGAAGAGCATCCACACTTAAACGAAAAACTACACGAAATGTATCCTTATACAGGGGCAGAGGTTGTTTGGGCAGTTCAAAACGAAATGGCCCGTACAGTAGAGGATGTATTGGCAAGACGCTTGAGAATACTTTTTTTGAATGCCAGAGTTGCTGCCGAAATAGCGCCTAAAGTGGCATCTTTAATTGCGCTCGAATTAGGATATAACAGCTTCTGGGAGGATGAACAAGTGAAGATTTTTAATAATTTAGCTGCAGGATATCTGATAAATGTCAATCATAATGTGGTAACCTGATTATAAATAATTATTATGCGATTTTTACTAGGTTTTTTTAGTTTTCTGTTTATTGTTAGCAGCCTGAATGCACAATCACTGAAGAACGCAAAATATAAATATTTACCCATACATGGTAAGCCTAAGCAAAATGTGAGCGCATATCATAGGGTAGATACCGCTGAATTTACAAAATTGCCCCCAGCCGTTAAAAATCTGCTGACTAATTCTGCAGGACTGTTTGTGAGTTTTAAAACCAATAGTTCTTTTATTTCAGCAAAATGGTGTGTAACAGAAAAAAAGACATCGGCCAACATGACTGCCATTGCTTATAAAGGGCTTGATTTATATATCAAAAAGAATGGGAAATGGCAATATGCAGGCGTTGGGACGCCTGCAAAAACTTGTTCAGAAAGAATATTAGTGAATAATATGGACACTTCTGAGAAAGAGTGTTTAGTTTACTTGCCTCTTTATGATGAAACCAAAGAATTACAAATTGGAGTAGATGAAGAGGCAAATATCACGGAAATGCCCAATCCTTTTAAAAAAAATATCCTGATTTATGGTTCAAGTATTGTGCAAGGGGCTTCTGCAAGCAGGCCTGGCTTAGCTTATCCAGCTCGTTTATCCAGAAATACCGGATTTAATTTTGTGAATTTAGGATTAAGCGGTAACGGAAAAATGGAATTTGTTGTGGCAGATATGCTGGCAACTATGCCGGCAGATGCTTATGTTTTGGATTGTATCCCCAATCCGTCGCCCGAGGAGATAAAAGAAAGAGCTGCGTATTTGGTAAATAAAATACGATCGCTAAACCCCGATGCGCCCATAATTATTATCCAAACCATTATCAGGGAACAGGGGTATTTTGACAGCAAAGTAGGATGGAGAGTAAAGCAGCAAAATGAACAAATAGCCAAAGAATATCAAGAGTTGCAGAAGCAGGGTATAAAAAACTTGTACTTCATTAGCGGAGAAGATTTGTTAGGGTTTGATCATGAAGCAACGGCAGACGGAACACACCCTAACGACCTGGGTTTTGATAGAATGCTACAGAAGCTCCAGCCATTTTTTCTAGAAGTACTAAAGAAGCATAATATATATTAGCTATAAATTTGGCAAGGTATTAGCTTATTTCTAGTAAAATTTACAGATATGGAAAATACAGTAACATCTAAATTAGCCACAGCAATTTTAGCGGGAGCCGCTATTGGTGGAGCAGCGTGGTATTTGTTAAAAACAGAACATGGTAGAGAGTGCTGGTCTGCAATTTTAGATACAGCTAAAAATCTAAATGATAAATTGAAGACCTCAATTGCTGATAAAAAAGACCAGCTAGCAGATTTATCAGACCAGGCATCATCTTATATTTCAGAGAAAGCACATGAAGCTGCTAATTACGGAGATGAGCAGTTAGAAAAAATAAATTCTAAAATAGGAACAGCACAAGGCTAAAAGATTACACACATAATCTAAGAGTCTGACGAATATTAATATATCATCAGATTCTTAGATTATTACACACTTACAGAAAGAACAATTTTGCCTATGTGCTTGCTACTTTCCATCAGCTTGTGAGCATCAACAACTTCTTCCAGCTTAAAGGTCTGGTAAATAACAGGTTTAAAGCTTTTATTTTCAATGAGTGGCCACACGTTTTTCTGTATATCAAGCCCTAAGCTTTCTTTAAATTCATGAGTTCGAGCTCTAAGCGTACTTCCGGTAAGTACTAATCTTTTGCTGAATATATGCAGTAGATTAATTTCAGACTTTAACCCTTTCATTGCATTAATAAGCACCAGCCGGCCTTCGGTATTTAGGAGTTTGAGATTCTTTTCGGTATAATCGCCGCCAATCATATCCAGTATTACGTCTATTTTTTCTGCTTGAAGTGTCTCTGCAAAATCTTGTTTTTTGTAATTAATGGCTCTATCAGCGCCCAGCTGCAAGCATGCTTCACATTTTTCATCAGAACCGGCTGTTATAAAAATTTTTGTGTTAAAAGCTTTCGCTATTTGAATGGCGGTTGTGCCAATGCCGCTGCTGCCTCCATGAATTAAAAGGGTTTCTCCAGCTTTTAATTTCCCCAGATTAAATACATTGTGCCAAACGGTAAAGACCGTTTCGGGAAGTGAGGCTGCTTCAATAAAATTTAGCCCTTGCGGAATGCGAAGGCATGAACCTTCGTCCGCAACAGCATATTCTGCATATCCGCCGCCCGGAATGAGGGCACATACTTTGTCGCCAATTTTCCATTTTTTAGTATTGGTGCCGCAAGAAACTATTTCGCCAGCAATTTCCAGGCCTGGAATATCAGGTACAACTCCTGTTGGAGGTGCGTATTTTCCCTGCCGTTGCATTATATCGGGTCTGTTTACTCCGGCAGCATAAACTTTAATCAAAACTTCGTTGGCTTTGGGCTGTGGAATATCACATGTTGCTATTTCAAGTACTTCCGGGCCGCCAAATAGTGTGATTACCGCTGCTTTCATTATAAATTATGTTATGGTTTTATTTTTTGTGAGATATTTTTAGAAAAAAAATAGAAACGTTTGTAGCGTATGTATCAGATTATACGTTATACCTATTACATCTGTCAAATATATAAAGATATAAAGTCATGAATTGTTTAAAATTAGTTGAAGGAATTAAGAAGGCTGGGATAGCCAGATTAGCAATGCTGGGCGTTGCTGCCGTAAGTTTAAGCTCTTGTTTAAAAAATAAAGGGCCAGAGTATGTTGCGCCAGATGTAGCGGGATTGTCTGTTTATAATGCTTTACCAGCTACAGAAGGGGTTGATTTTGTAAGCAGACAACAGCTTGTTTATGGGCCGTTAAATTACTCTTTCAGGCTAAACTATTATTCAGAATATGCGTCTGTGCCACTTACTCTTGCTTTTTACAAAACCGGACGGACAAGCAGTGCAGATACCATCAGAACATTAAAAGCAACTTTAGATAAAGACAAGTACCATTCTGTGTTTTTAATAGGTACTCCTGAAGCACCAGAAACTATGTTAATCAAAGATACGTTAACTGCTCCGGCTAATGGAAGAGCAAATATTCGTTTTGTAAATTTAAGTCCGGATGCAGGTATTCTAACTTTAAGGGCTCGCCAAACCGGAGCTACGCAAGATACCATACTCTATGAAGATTACGATTATAAAAAAATAAGCAAGTTTACAGACTTACCTGCAAAATCTTATAAATTAGAATTAGTGCAGAACGGAAACGTAAAAGGCACTTTAGAGAGTCAGGATTTTGTAAATGGTAAAACCTATACCATTTGGGCTAAAGGTTTAGAGGCTTCTACAAATAACGACTTAAAAGTATCTATTAAAGTGAATGAGAACCGTTAAACTTTAGTATTGTTAGATTTAATAAAAAGCATTTCATCATTATAGATGAAGTGCTTTTTTTAGTTTATAACGTTTGGTTTCCCAGAAGGAAATAACAAGTAAAAAGTGGTTCCTGTACCATCTTCTTCAGTCTCAAACCATATATCGCCTTGCTGTAACAAAGTATATTCGTGACAAAGCATCAGGCCTATTCCTGTTCCTTTTTCATTATTTGTACCACTGGTACTTTTGGTTGGTGAATTAAAAAGCTGTTTTTGTTTTTCAAGAGGGATGCCCTTTCCACTGTCTTCAATTGATATTAAAATACCATTTTCTTGCTCTTGAGCTATAAATAGGACAAGCCCGCTTATAGGCGAGAATTTTATTGCGTTATAAAGGAGGTTGCGTAAAACCAGGTTTAACATATCTGGGTCTGCAACTATAGATATATTGCAGGCAATATTGACTTCTAATTTTATTTCTTTTTTTGAAGCAATTAAATGCATGTGTTCTATGGTATGCAAAACTTCCTTTTTCAGATTTATTGGGCGTAAATCTATGTTTAAGCCTTCCATCTGGTTTTTGCTCCACAGCAAAAGGTTGGTTAAAAGTTCTTGTGCATTACGGGTTATATCTAATAGTTTATTTTCAATAATTTTTTTCTCCTGCTCATTTAGTTCTATAGAAGTCATCATTTCCAAATATTGCTGCACATCTGCAAGTGGAGTTCTAAAATCATGAGAAATGATAGAAAAAAGCTTAATTTTTTCATTGTTTGTTCTCTCTAATGCGTTTGCTTTTTCCTGTAAAACCTTTCTTTGTTTTACATAAGATTTCAAAAGATACCCGGTTCCCGCATAAATCAATAAAACCGTAATTATGTAAGTGAAAAAAGTATCTACAAAGAAAGTTGCTTTGCTAGGATATTCACCGATAATTAAATGTGGGCTTAAATACTCGGCGGTTAATAATATGCTAACTATTAAAGCATTTCCAATGAGGATGTAAATTAACCAGCTACGGTTAGATACAGCCATTACAAAAAATAAAGAAACGGCATAGAGCAATAAGGTTGGCCCCTTAATTCCTTGATTAAAAAAATAATTTATAGCCAGAAGAGCATGTATTTTTATTGCTGATATGGTAATTGCGAGCTCTAGTTTTTGTTTAAAACGACTTAGGTAAAATAAAAAAGATTGGATTAACAATACGGAAAGCGAGATATAAGCCAATATTGGTATATTGCTGTATACATTTAGTAAGAGCGTAAAAAAAGCGGCAATAATAGCAATAAGAGAAAAAACATGGAAAATTTTTGCTTCTAAGGGCAAACCAAGTCTTCCTCCTTGCCAATAAATAAAATATCGTTTTATCCAATCGCAAAAAGCTTTGTATATCATTTGAGCGTCAATTCACGCTAAATATATAGATAAAGATTGGTTTGTTTTAGCGTAAGGAAAATTTATTGCTCTCCCCATAGTGTTGCCACACAATGCCGGCGTCCGCCGTAATTTCTATGTTCGCATAAATAAATGCCTTGCCAGGTTCCTAAGGCAAACTTTCCGTTTTTAATAGGAATCATAACAGATGCTCCTAACAAAGAGGATTTTATATGAGCAGGCATATCATCAGAGCCTTCATAATCATGGAGATAATAAGGAGCGTTTTCCGGAACCATTTCGTTAAAATGAGACTCAAAATCTTTCCTTACCGTATAATCTGCATTTTCATTGATAGTTAGGGCAGCAGATGTATGTTGGATAAAAATCTGGCATATCCCAGTTTTTATTTCCTTCAACTCTGTTGAAATTACTGTTTCAATTTCTTGAGTAATGAGGTGGAAACCTCTGGGTTTACTTTCAAGGGCAAAATTTTTCTGAAAAATTTTCATGTTTCTAACAAACAAATCTGACGCTGTATAAACAGCAAAGTATTAATTTTTAAGCTTTAATGAAAATAAAAAAATCATCATCCCTAAAAGGCTTAAAATTCCAAAAGTAAATCTAAGGCTAGAGGCATGTGCCAAGAAGCCTACTGCGGGCGGTATTACCAAAAAGCCAAGATAACCTATGGTAGAAATAGATGCTATTTGTGTTCCGCTATTTGCAGATTTATTTCTGCCAGCTAAACTAAAAATAAGTGGTACGATACAAGAGACACCTAAACCTACAACAGCAAAAGCCGGAAAAATTACAAATTTATTAGGGAAAAGTGCTGCCGCCAGTAAACCCAAAAATATAAACAGGCCGCTGTATTTTATAATATTGATGATGCCAGTTTTATGTACTATTTTATCTCCGCCAAAGCGGCCAATGGTCATAAAAATCATGTAAACTACAAAACCGGTGATAGACGTGGTAGCCGGCGCAGAACCTGCTTTTTCAAAATAAATAATGGCCCAGTCGTACATGGCGTTTTCTGTTGCCATACAAGCAAAGCAGATTAAGGCATAACCCAATACAGATTTATCTGGCAAAGAAAATACAGGTTTAGGTTTTTCTTCTAAAGGTGCTTGATATAAAGTTTGCGGATAAGCGGCTATAGCTAAAATAACCATAGAAACTCCGGCAATGGGTAAGTGTACAGACATGCCTATATTGTTAGCAACCATAATATAGCCTAAGCCAGCTCCGGCAAATCCGGCTAAGCTCCATATACCATGAAATGTAGTAATTATTGAACGCGAGTAATAGGCTTGCACACCTACAGACTGTGCATTAACAGAAATATTCATTAGGTTTCTGGCAACGCCAAAACCAAACAGCAAGCCCATAAGCTGTAAAGTGCTGGACGTAAAACCGGGAAAACATAACAAGATGTTAAAAAGCAAAGCGCCAAACAGCATAATAATATTGCTGCTATGCTTCCTTAAGAGTGTTTTAGTTAAAGGAAGTGTTAAAATTAAGCCAATAGGCATGGCAAAAAGAACAGTTCCTAATTCGGCTTCATTAAGATTAAGTTGCTGTTGTATGCTGGGAATACGCGATGCCCAGCTAGAATAGCCAAACCCAGAAATAAAGAAGAAAATACTGCTTGCGGTTCGTATGTGTTTAGAGGGTTTCTCTAGTGGGCTGTCTGTATCGGAAATAGCACTCATAGCGCAAAGTTAAAAATAGTATTTGTTAAGCGAGGTTTCTTGGAGTTAAGGTACTATGTTTTTACTTAAATGAGGGTGTTAAATCGGGTTTTTTTGGCTCTGCAAGTTTACAGAGCCAATATACCGACTGTCTTTCGGGTCTGATATAGGGTCAGCGACGCCCTTATGAAACAACTATGATACCAGAATTTTAAAATAAGTTTATAAAAGAGAAAAAATTACAGTCATTACTGATTATGAAACTGCCAACTTGGCATTTTTAAGTCCTTGGTACGAGCATTGATAAGCCTGATGTATAATCAAATAGCAAAAATAATTATGCAGGAAAAAGGAACTATTTCAATTCATACCGAGAACATATTCCCAATTATTAAAAAGTTCTTGTATTCTGATAACGAGATTTTTTTACGCGAGTTGGTGTCTAACGCTGCCGATGCAACGCAGAAAATTAAAAGATTAGCTTCTTTAGGACAGTACAACGGAGAATTAGGCGATTTACATGTTGATGTGTCTTTTGATGAAAAGGCGAAAACCATTACCATAAGCGATAAAGGTATTGGAATGACTGCCGAGGAAATTAAAAAATATATTAACCAAATTGCTTTTTCTGGGGCAACCGAGTTTGTTGAGAAATTTAAAGACGCCAAAGACGCGAATGAAATTATAGGAAAATTTGGTTTAGGATTCTATTCTGCTTTTATGGTTGCCAGCAAAGTAGAAATTCAGTCTTTATCTTACCAAGAGGGCGCAGAGCCTGCCCGTTGGATTTGCGATGGCAGTACAGAATTTGAAATTGGTCCGGGTAATAGGACAGAGAGAGGAACCGATGTTATATTACACATCAACTCAGAGTCTGAAGAGTTTTTAAGCCAATATAAAATTCAGGAGATTCTGGATAAATATTTCAAATTTTTACCAACCAAATTAGTTTTTGGTAAAAAGACAGAAAGCCTTCCGGATGGAGAGGACAAAGACGGAAAGCCACAATACAAATCTGTAGAAGTTGATAACGTAATTAACGAGGCCAAGCCAATTTGGACTTTATCTCCATCAGAACTTAAAGATGAAGACTATAAACAATTTTACAAAGAATTATACCCGTTTTCTGAAGAGCCATTATTCTGGATCCATTTAAATGTTGATTATCCATTCAATCTAACCGGTGTTCTTTACTTCCCAAAAGTTAAGACAGATATGGATTTCCAACGCAATAAAATCAAGCTTTTCAGCCGTCAGGTATTTATTACTGATGAGGTTAAAGATATAGTTCCAGAGTTTTTGATGCTACTGCATGGCGTTATAGATTCTCCGGATATTCCACTAAATGTTTCCAGAAGCTTTTTACAGGCCGATTCTAACGTTAAGAAAATCAATAACTATATCACTAAAAAAGTTGCAGAGAAACTTTCTGAGCTGTTTAAAAAAGACCGTGAAAGCTATGAACAAAAGTGGACAGACATTGGCCTTTTTGTAAAATACGGAATGATTAGCGATGAAAAATTTTACGATAAAGCGAAGGAATTTGGGCTGTTAACCAATACAGAGAAAAAGAACTTTACGCTGGAAGAGTATAAAGAAAAAGTTAAAGCTATACAGACAGATAAAGACGGAAACGTAGTTTATCTATACACCAATGACCCTGCAAAGCAAGATGCCTTTATCCAGTCTGCGCAGAAAAAAGGTTACGATGTATTGTTGATGGATACGCCAATAGACGGGCATTTTGTATCTAATATAGAGCACAAACTAGAGAAAGTTACCTTAAAACGTGTGGATGCAGATGTTGTTGATAAATTGATAGATAAAGACGAGAAATTAGAACATGTTTTAACAGAAGAGCAGTCTAACAAAGTGAAAGATATCTTTGAAAAAGCTATCAACAAACCTACATATAAAGTATCTGTAGAGGCAATGAACCCAGAAGAATTACCAGTTACGGTTACTATGGACGAGTTT
>PJUF01001095.1_pt1 | contig 14978 bp, 11 predicted proteins | sample 1512191 | NCBI WGS metagenome assembly PJUF01 (sample SAMN08177673, study PRJNA422409) | Feces metagenome, whole genome shotgun sequencing project. | isolation source: Chicken feces (3) enriched on wood chips | host: Gallus gallus | place: USA: Madison | collected 2015-01-15 | reverse complement strand
CCTCCGTTTAGCTCATTTTCGGTCTCTTATTTTTCGGGATGCAGAAATAAGCCTAAGCACTTACTTTGAAAGAAAAATAAGCAACCGAGAGTTTTTGGGTACTTTTTGCGGAAAAAAGTACCTGCCATTGCCCGGCAGAGGGCAGGAAAGACTGTGTGGGAGGGCAACATAAAATCTATACCATATAAGCAAGACGCAATCAATCCTAACAAAATAATTAATATGCTAACCTGCCATTGCCCGGCAGAGGGCAGGAAAGACTGTGCGGAAGGGCAACATTAGTATTAATTGATATATTATGGTAAGTTTTAAACCTATACAATATATTATCCCACAAAAAGCCATAAAACACTATGCATTAAGAAAAACAGCCAAAGCATAAAAAATCTTTTACAAAAAATAAAATATGTACATTTAATTAAGATGAAAAAGAATTTTAAAATACAGAATAGTAAGATAGAAGATATAGAAGAAATTTTCCGGTTATACAAAATTGCAACAGATTTTCAGAAAACCAAATTCACTAGTTATTGGCCTGAATTTGATAGAAAACTTATTGAAACTGAAATTTCAGGAAACAGGCAATGGAAAATTGTTGCAGATGGGGAAATAGCTTGTATATGGGCAACAACTTTTAACGATCCTCAAATTTGGGAAGAACGAAACGAAGACCCGGCAGTTTACATTCACAGAATTGCAACTAACCCCAATTTTCGTGGGCAAAACTTGGTAGAGCAAATAGTAGAATGGGTGAAAGATTACGCCAAAGAAAACCACAAACGCTTTGTAAGAATGGATACAGTTGGAGATAATCCGGGACTTATTAGCCATTACACAAAATGTGGGTTTGACTTTTTAGGCTTATTGAAACTTAAAAACACAACCGGACTTCCTGCACATTATGATAATGCTACGGTTAGTTTATTTCAAATAGATTTAAATGAAGAAATATGAAAGTAAGAACTGTGTTGTAGGATAGTAATTCTACCTTTACAATAATTCAAAAAAACATTTATCTTGATTAAGCCAATCAGTTTAACAATTAACTATGTCTAATAACGAATTGATCTCCAAAAGTAAATTGGATAAATTTCGACAGAGAATATATATCATCATTTATGGCGTAAATACACCTGCAGGTAAAGCGTTTGATGTAGCGTTACTGATAGCCATTTTATTAAGTGTATTTACTATAATGGCAGAAACGGTAGAAGGTATTGATGATATCTACCATACCGAATTATTAATACTGGAATGGGTTTTTACTATAATCTTCACTTTAGAATATGCACTTAGAATTTTTGTAAGCAAAAAGCCCTTAAAGTATATATTTAGTTTTTACGGAATTATAGATTTGCTTTCCATTTTACCTATGTTTCTTTCATTATTCTTATACGGAAGTCATGTTCTAAGCAGTTTTAGGATATTAAGGTTGTTGCGCCTATTTAGAGTTCTTGGTCTTATAGAATTTATGCAAGAATCTTCTAAATTAAAAATAGCCTTAATGGCCAGCCGGGCTAAAATATTAGTTTTTCTGTATACGGTATTAATAATAGCAATTCTTATAGGTACGGTAATGTATTATATAGAAGGGCCGCATAATGGTTTCTCCAGTATTCCTAAAAGTGTTTTTTATACCATTGTTACTTTAACAACTGTGGGCTACGGAGATATGGTGCCCACTACTGCATTAGGCCAGTTTTTTGCAATGGTACTAATGGTAATAGGTTACGGAATAATTGCCGTACCTACAGGTATTGTAGGCGTTGCAATTGCTAAAGAGGTAGGTAAATCTATGCGTAACGATTATGTAAAAGAAGAAGACCATAACCTTTCTAGCGGAGTTGTGTGTACACACTGTAATAAACAAGGGCATAGAGATGATGCAGCGCATTGTTACAGCTGCGGGAATCGTCTTAATACGTAAGAAAAATCTTTAAAAGCAATGAATAAGAAATTTTGGGACTTTATTAACCTGCACAACGGTGAAGAAGATAAACAGAAAGTCTTAGAAAATGTAACGGCCAATATCTCTTTCAGGGGGTCTAACCTTTGGATATTGGCCTGTGCTATTATTATAGCATCAATAGGGCTAAACGTTAATTCAACCGCGGTAATTATTGGCGCCATGCTAATATCTCCTTTAATGGGGCCCATTCTGGGGGCAGGCTTTGCGCTTGGCACCTATAATTTTTCGCTTTTACGTAAATCTATCAAAAACCTGCTAATAGCTACAGTAGTAAGTTTGTTGGTTTCTGCCATTTACTTTTATATCAGTCCGTTCAAAGATGTGCAATCAGAATTGCTGGCCCGTACTTCGCCCAATATCTACGATGTAATGATAGCCTTTTTTGGAGGCTTGGTAGGAGTTGTAGCCATCACGCGGGTAGAGAAAGGAAATCCAATTCCGGGGGTTGCCATTGCCACTGCCTTAATGCCGCCCTTGTGTACGGCAGGTTATGGTTTGGCAACTTTTAATTTCAGCTTTTTTTTCGGAGCATTTTATCTGTATACAATCAACTGTTTCTTTATTTGCATTGCCACGTTTTTGGTTATTAAATATTTAGAATATCCGGCCTCTGCCGAGATAGATCCTAAAAATGAAAAACGCATTCGGTATGGAATTACCACGTTGATGATGATTATGATTATTCCAAGCTTTTATTTGGCCTATAATTTATTTGAAGAAAGAAAGTTTAATAAAACAGTAGAAGAGTTTATCAATTCAGAATTTAATAACAGAGGGTTTACGGTTATTTATAAAAAGCTAAACTTTAATTCCAGCCCTAAAAGAATTGACCTGGCTTTTCTTAATAAAAAATTGAGCAAAGAAGAAATGGAAATGTATAACCGGGTATTGGATGATTGGGGCATTCATAATACGGTTTTAAATTTCAGGCAGGATAATGCCGATCTTAAATCAGAGATTTTAAGCGAGCTAAATAAGCAAGACGCTTCTATATCTGAAAAAGATGTAACCATTAACAACCTGCGTCTGGAACTAAACAAATATAAAGTTAATGAACCCGGCTTAATAAGAGAGTTAAACGTTCTTTTTCCAGAACTTAAAGATGTGTCTCTGGGTAAAATAGAGAAATTTGGAGGCACAGACAGCGCTAAAGTTGAGTGGCTGGTCTTATATCGTTTAGATAAGGCAACAAAGAAAATTGACAGATTAAAAATAAACAAGTGGCTGCAAGAACGACTTGATGTTGACAATATTTTGATTTTGCAAAATACCCAGGCAAATTAATTGCAGAAAATGTATATGAATAATTGAAAAAGAAGAAAAAAACACACAATATCAGTAAATAATGCAATACCATTGCATTACTTTTTTATTAGATTTGTATTGGATATGAAAATCTTTCACTCCATACTGGCAATTTATATACTAGCGGTATTTTTAATGCCTTGTGCCGATATGTATGAAAAGGAGAATTCTCAAAATCATAACCATTCAGAAGAATTAACACATCAAGAAAGCCACAGCCATCAGGAAACAACAGATATGTGCAGCCCGTTTTGTTTATGTGGTTGTTGTGGAATAGTTTCTGCGGCAGTTCTTCAGTGGAACGTTCCTAATATAGAAAAGGCAAAGAGCTTTGATTTATCTAAGCCTGAAATTTACTATACATCTACATTTGTTCCCCGCTACTTTGGAGAAATTTGGCAACCGCCAAAGGTTAATGCTTAATATTTAATGTTTTAATGATTACAGCCTGATGCAAACGTATGGGGCTGGCTTTTAGGTTGTTTTATATAGCCTAAATCTACAATCATGATGATATATCATTATTCATTCATCATTAATCGTAATAAAAGAGTGTTAGATAATATTATAAAATTCTCCATAAAGAATAAATTCATTATAGGGTTGATGACTATGTTGCTCATCATCTGGGGTATGTGGAGTGCCACAAAAATCCCGATTGATGCCCAGCCTGATATTACAAACAACCAGGTTCAGATACTTACGCTTTGTCCAACACTGGCCGGACAGGAAGTAGAGCAATTGGTTACATTTCCGGTAGAGCAAAGCATCGTTAACCTGCCCAAAGTAGAAGAAATAAGAAGTATTTCCAGGTTTGGGCTATCTGTTGTAACCGTTGTATTTAAAGACGATGTAGATATTTATTTTGCCCGGCAATTAGTTAATGAAAAGCTGAAAGAAGCGCAGGAGCAAATACCAGAGGGCATTGGAACACCAGAGCTTTCTCCGGTTAGTACAGGTCTTGGCGAAGTATACCAATATATTCTCCACCCCAAAAAAGGTAGCGAGGATAAATATTCTGCCATGGATTTGCGCACCATGCAAGACTGGATTGTTGCCCGCCAGCTTTATGGTACGCCCGGCGTTGCAGAGGTGAATAGCTTTGGCGGCTTGCTTAAACAATATGAAGTTTCTATAGACCCCAACCGCATTAAGGCAATGGGCGTTAGTATTTCAGAAATATTTACCGCACTGGAAACCAATAACCAAAATACCGGCGGTGCTTATATAGACAAGAAGCCCAATGCCTACTTTATTAGAGGAGTTGGTTTGGTAACTTCATTGGAGGATGTTGGGAATATTGTTGTTAAAAGAACGGGGAATGTTCCGGTATTTATTAAAGATGTAGCTGAAGTGAAATTTGGGCATGCTACACGGTACGGCGCCATGACCTATAACGGTGAAGCTGATGTTGTGGGCGGAATAGTGATGATGCTTAAAGGCGATAACAGTGCCGCAGTGGTAAATCGCATTAAAGAGAAACTGCCCGTTATTCAGCAATCTTTACCAGAAGATGTGGTTGTTGAAGCCTATTTGGATAGAACAGACTTAGTAGGCAGGGCAATCAGTACCGTAGAGAAAAACCTGATTGAGGGAGCCTTGATTGTTATTTTTGTGCTGATTCTTTTCCTTGGAAATATCAGGGCGGGCTTAATTGTGGCGTCGGCTATACCTTTATCTATGTTGTTTGCATTGGGCATGATGCGCTTGTTTGGCGTAAGTGCCAATCTGATGAGCTTGGGAGCAATAGATTTCGGTTTAATTGTAGACGGTTCTTTGATTGTTGTAGAAGCCACCATGCACCATTTGGGCTTACGTAAGTCTACGCATAGCTTAAGCCAAAATGAAATGGACGAGGAAGTTTTTCAATCGGCAAAAAAAATCCGTACAAGTGCTGCGTTTGGCGAAATCATTATCCTTATCGTTTATATTCCTATCCTTACTTTGGTAGGTATTGAGGGTAAGATGTTTGCGCCAATGGCACAAACGGTAGGTTTTGCCATTTTGGGCGCATTAATTTTGTCTTTTACCTATATCCCGATGATGAGCGCTTTGTTTTTGTCGAAAAAGCCAATTACCAAAAAGAATTTTTCAGACAAAATGATGGATTACCTACAAGGCGTATATAAGCCTTTGTTAGAAAAAGCCATTCGCGTAAAATATATTGTAATAGCCATTGCTGTTGGTCTTTTTACCCTAAGTATCTTTCTTTTTTCAAGAATGGGCGGAGAGTTTTTGCCAAAGCTGGGCGAGGGCGATTTTGCTTTCCACTGTATCTTGCCGCAAGGGACATCCTTAAGCCAAAGTTTAGAAACTTCTATGCAGGCTTCCAGAATAATTAAGCAGTTTGATGAAGTGAAGATGGTAGTAGGGAAAACAGGTACTGCAGAAGTACCTACAGACCCTATGCCTCCGGAAGTATCTGACCTGGTAATTATTCTGAAACCGCAGGACGAATGGAAGACCAAAAAATCTTATGACGAGCTTGCCAATGAAATGATGGAGAAACTGGAAGTTATTCCCGGTGTATTCTTCGAAGCCAATCAGCCCATACAAATGCGGTTTAACGAGTTGATGACAGGTATCAGGCAAGATGTTGCCGTTAAAATATTCGGAGAGAACCTAGATAGCTTGTTGATTTATGCCAATAAGGCCAACAGTATCATTCAAACGGTAGAAGGGGCTACGGCTCCGCAGGTAGAACGGATAGCGGGCCTTCCACAAATCAATATAGAATACGACCGTACCCGAATAGCCAACTATGGTTTAAATGTACAAGAGATAAACGATATTGTAAGTACAGCCTTTGCAGGTAAATCGGCAGGTGTGGTTTATGAAAACGAACGCAGGTTTGATTTGGTGGTACGGCTTGATGAAGCACACCGCAGTTCTATTGACGATGTGAGCAATCTGTTTATTCCACTTCCAAACGGCGACCAGATACCGCTTTCGCAGGTTGCCAGCATAGACTACAAACTAGGTCCTGCACAAATTAGCCGTGAAGACGGAAAACGAAGAATATACGTAGGCTTTAATGTGCAGGGGCGAGACGTGTCTGGTGTCGTAAATGAAATTCAGGATAAGCTGGCAGAACAGATTAAGCTCCCCACGGGATATTATTTTACCTATGGCGGTCAGTTTGAGAACCTGCAAAAAGCCACCAACAGGTTGCTGATTGCAGTGCCTATTGCACTGCTTCTGATTTTTATCTTACTGTATTTTACGTTCCATTCCATCAAAGAAGCCATTTTGGTGTATACCGCTATTCCTATGAGTGCTATTGGAGGTGTATTAGCACTTTTATTGAGGGATATGCCTTTCAGCATATCGGCAGGCGTAGGGTTTATTGCTTTGTTTGGTGTTGCCGTTTTAAACGGTATTGTGTTGATTGCCACCTTCAACAGATTAGAAAAAGAAGGCTGGAACGATATTGTTCCGAGGATTATAGAGGGCGCCAAAACAAGGCTTAGACCTGTATTGATGACGGCATCGGTAGCCAGTATGGGCTTTTTGCCAATGGCCTTAAGTACAAGTGCCGGCGCAGAAGTGCAAAAACCTTTGGCCACGGTGGTTATCGGCGGTTTGATATCTGCAACAGCCTTAACTTTGTTTGTGCTGCCTTTGCTTTACCTTGTATTTATGAGAAACAATAGACAAAGGGCAAATAGCAAGGGGCAATTGGCAAATAACGATGAGTAAGAGCCAAAAGGTACAAATAGTCATGTGGTTTGAAATAGGAAGGTTACTTCACCACATTGTAAACAACCCTCAGAAATATTAAAAAAAAATGATAAGTAGTATAAAAGATAAAGGATTGAAGAGCAAAGCGGAAAGGATAATTTGCATCATGCTGATTGCCTTTTGCTTCTTGCCTTTTCAGTTAAATGCACAAAGCCCAATCAATATAGATAAAGCTATTGAGATAGCGTTGGAAAACAACCCTCAGCTACGTTCTAAAAACCTTGATATTCAGGCGGCCCAAAGTCTCGGTAAAACGGCATTTGAACTGCCAAAGACCGATGTGAATTTCCAGTATGGAAATAACGACGGCTTTGAATATAATGACGGCATTCAAATTTCGCAGACGATACCTTTTCCAACACTTTTTGGGGCAAAGAAAAATCTGCTTAAAGAGCAGGTGAAAAGCGAAGAATGGTCAAAGGCTTTAACAGAGAACGAGCTGAAAAAGCAGGTAAGAACATACTATTACCAATTAGAATATCTAGAGCATAACGCTTTGGTATTGAAATATCTGGATAGTATTTATGCAGATTTTATCCGCGTTGCGGAGCTGCGCTATAAAACCGGAGATATAGGAAAGTTAGATGTTAATACGGCTATTACCAAAAAAGGAGAAGTTAATATATTGTTTCAGCAAAATGAAGTCCTCAGGCAAAACGCTTATCAGAACCTTAAAAACCTGATGCAGGCAAAGGAAGATTTTGTTGTTGAACCGCAATCAGACTATGCACCTTTGTTGTTAACTTCTTCTATTGATAGTTTGGCTATTGAAAAACATCCGGGTATTCAGCTATTGTATCAGGAGGCTAAAATTGTTGAACAAAACAAGAAACTAGAACGGGCAAACAACCTGCCTGATTTTACATTTGGTTATAATAATGTATCGCTGATAGGGATGCACACTAAAAACGGTGTAGAACAATTTTATGATAGGGGGCAGCGATTTAGTTTTGTTGATGTAGGTATAAGCATTCCCATCTTTACCACTGCCAGAGCAAGAACCCGTTCTTTGGATTACCAGAAACAATCATTAGAACAGCATGCCCAATGGCAACAGCAACAGCTTAAAACAGAATTGGAAAATGCCTTGAAACAGTATGAGCAGTATGTAGCACAGTTTACCTATTTTAAGGAGCAGGCACTTCCTAATGCCAATGAAATAATTCAGGCTGGCAAACTGGGCTATAGCACAGGAGAAATCTCTTATGTAGAATATCTTTACGCATTACAGACTGCTACAGATATTCAGCTGAATTATTTAAAGAGCATACAGCAAATTAATGAGGCTGTAACGCTAATCCATTCATTAATCAGTAAATAATACTTTATATGATACGCATCATCAATAAGATAATTTTAAGTGTTTTTGTGCTTGCCAACCTCTTTGCTTTTAGCGCATGTAGCAATAAACATACGGAGGGCGACGGACATAACCACGGTACGGTAACAGAACCGGCAACCCATGGACATGAAGAAGAGAACGTTGCAGTACTTAGCCCCGAACAGATGAAAACCGTAGGTATAGAAATTGGTTCGGTAGAACAGAAACACTTATCAGCAACGCTGAAGGCCAACGGGGTATTAAGAGTTCCTAACAGCAACAAAGCAAATGCAACTTCGTTGTTTGGCGGGGTTATCAAATCTCTGCATGTAGAGATAGGAGATTTTGTAAAGAAAGGTCAGGTTATAGCCACTATTTCCAATCCGGAATTTATACAGTTGCAGGAAGAATACCTCAATATCAATAGCCGAATAGAATTTGCAGAGCAGGAAGTGGCCAGACAAAGAGCGTTGAACGAGGGAAATGCAGGAGCAAAGAAAAACCTGCAAAGTGCCACTGCCGAATTGAATACGTTAAGAACACGAAAATCTTCTCTGAACCAGCAAATTCAAATGATGGGCATTCAATCGGCTTCTTTGTCTAATTCCAGTCTTAAATCTTCTTTGGTGGTTACAAGTCCGATAAGCGGAGCCGTTAGTAATGTTTTTGCCAAAATAGGTAGCTATGTAGATGTTTCTTCACCCATTGCCGAAATCATAGAAAACACCGCACTGCATCTGGATTTACAGGTTTATGAAAAAGATATTCCCCGCATTAAAATAGGGCAGAAAATAGATTTTATTGTAACCAACAATCCCAATAAATCTTATGCTGCCAAGGTTTATAGCATTGGTTCTTCTTTTAGCGGAGAAAGTAAAACTATTGCCGTTCACAGCATCATTACAGGAGATAAAACCGGATTGATTGATGGCATGAGCATAACCGGAATGGTGAGTTTAGATAACGTATTGAGCAGGGCAGTACCTAATGATGCCATTGTTAATGCAGAAGGGAAGTATTACATCTTTTTGGTTAAAGAGCAGGAAGAAAAACCTCATGAACATAAAGCGGGAGAAAGCCACGACCATGGTTCTGAGCAGGGGACTCAATTTGTAAGAATGGAAGTAGTTAAGGGAGCTTCTCAATTGGGTTACACCGCTATAACGCCCGTAAATGAAATCCCAGATGGAACACATATTGTAGTAAAAGGAGCGTTTTTTGTGAATGCAAAACTGAATGATGCGGGAGAACATGACCACGCCCACTAAATAGTATGTCATGAAAAAGCGCATTGAGCAAATGTTGTTAAAGAACGGCAATCTCATCAGTATAAATTAGAGGCAATGATAAATACAGACAAAAATCATAAGCATACTTACGATGCACAAGGCAGAATGACTTGTTGCACACAGGAAGAGAAAATATACACCCAGGCCAATGCCGGGGATTTAATACAGGACGATGCTTGTTGCAGTACCCAAGAGCATTTACACAGCCACAGCGGTGATGACGGACACGACCATTCACATTCTGGCGGTACCAACAACGTTTTCAAAATGTTTGTTCCTGCAGTTATTTCGCTTGTGTTATTGTTTGCAGGTATTGCAATGGATTATTGGTTTCCGCAAACCTGGTTTACAAATTGGGTAAGGATTCTTTGGTATGTTGCTGCCTATATTCCTGTTGGTGTGCCGGTGCTTAAAGACGCCTTTAAAAGTATCCGCAAAGGCGATGTTTTCTCGGAGTTCTTTTTAATGGGCATTGCCACTATAGGCGCATTTGCTATAGGCGAGTACCCGGAGGGTGTTGCCGTGATGTTGTTTTATGCCGTGGGTGAGGTTTTTCAGACAATGGCAGTTTCCAGAGCAAAATCAAACATCAAATCTTTGCTAGACCAAAGGCCTGATAAGGTAACGGTTTTAAGAAACAGCCAGCCCCAAACCGTAAAGGCAGAGACTGTAAACATTGGCGAAATCATACAACTGAAACCGGGAGAAAAATTAGGTTTAGACGGTGAGTTATTGTCTGAAACTGCATCTTTTAATACATCGGCTTTAACAGGCGAAAGCAAGCCCGATACCAAAAACAAAGGCGAAACGGTTTTGGCCGGGATGATAAACCTCAGCACCGTATCGCAGGTAAAGGTTACTACTGCATATACAGATAGCAAATTGAGTAAGATTTTGGAATTGGTACAACATGCCACTTCGCAAAAAGCACCAACAGAATTGTTTATCCGCAAGTTTGCAAAAGTATATACACCAATAGTTGTCTTTCTTGCAATCGCCATTTGCTTACTGCCTTTTCTCTTTGTAGAAGACTACGAATTTAAATCATGGCTATATCGGGCTTTAATATTTCTGGTTATTTCTTGCCCTTGTGCATTAGTCATCAGTATTCCATTGGGTTATTTCGGTGGAATTGGTGCAGCCAGCAGAAACGGGATACTCTTTAAAGGAAGTAACTTTTTAGATGCGCTTGCCAATATCCAAAATGTGGTGATGGATAAAACAGGCACCATGACAGAAGGTGTGTTTAAAGTTCAGGAAGTTGTTTTTGACCCTGCTTTCAACCGAGACGAAATACTGCAATTGGTAAATGTATTGGAAAGCCATAGTACGCACCCCGTTGCCACAGCTATTCACGAATACGTTGGCGAGCATGACAATGCCATCCGCCTGGAAAATACAGAGGAAATTGCCGGACACGGACTAAAATCAACCGTAAATGGTAAAGATATATTGGCTGGGAATTTTAAACTGATGGATAAATTTGGAATACCATATGATGTAGACCCTAATAGCATCGTGTATACCACCATCGCCATTGCTTACGATAATAAATTTGTGGGTTACATTACTATTGCCGACAGCATCAAAGAAGATGCACAGCAAGCCATCAATCTGTTGCATAAGCTCAATGTTAAAACTACCATGCTTAGCGGAGATAAAAGTACAGTGGTACAGTATGTAGCAAAACAGTTGGGCATAGACAACGCTTTTGGAGACTTATTGCCCGAAGATAAGGTGAACAGGCTTAAAGAAATTAAAGCCAAAGGCGAAAGCGTTGCTTTTGTGGGCGACGGTGTAAACGATGCACCGGTGGTGGCATTAAGTGACGTAGGTATTGCAATGGGTGGTTTAGGGAGCGATGCCACCATTGAAACAGCAGATGTGGTTATACAAGACGATAAGCCCGGTAAAATACCAATGGCAATTAACATTGGTAAACAAACAAAGAAAATAGTTTGGCAAAATATAGGTTTGGCTTTTGGTATAAAAGCTGTGGTGCTTGTTCTTGGTGCAGGCGGCCTGGCCACCATGTGGGAAGCTGTTTTTGCTGACGTGGGCGTAGCCTTACTGGCTATTTTAAATGCGGTAAGAATACAGCGAATGAAGTTTTAATGAAAAGAGGCCGTCTAAAAATCTTGAATTGTCTTATTAAGTATTTCAATAAGCTTAGTACAGGCTGGTTAGAATATACTCTTAACAGCAATAAAAAACATGTGAAATAGTGCTAAGTAAAATTTATAAGAAGTTTTTTTAATTCAAAATGCTGAAAACTATTTTATTTAAATATTTTATTAATACTTTTGCGGCTTTTAAAAACTATAAATTATTATGAAGAGACTATTGATTTTATTTGTAGCGCTGTCTGCAGCGGTAATTATATCTTGCAGTAAAGATGACAATGCTAAACCGGCAATTATTGGTGTGTGGAAATGGGAGAGTGTGAAAACCCCTGATGGTAAGCTAGAAGATGCATATGATGAAGCTTATTTAGAAATTCTAGAAGACAAAACTTTTAATGAAATCACCTTAGTTAGAGAAGATGAAGAAATATATGTTTCAAATTATGTAACTGGTAAATACACTTATCAGGATAATAAGCTAAGTGTAACCGAATCTTTGTTTGGCGGGTTAAATGTTGGTGATGTTAAAATAGTAGATAATAACACTATTGAACTTTACATTACTGAAGGCGATGGTGAAGGATATACAATTATTATAAAAAGATCAGCTGAGAAATTAGCACCTTACATTGAACTGTATAATAGTTATGAGAAATAGTATTCTCTTTCCGCAAATTGTTGAATATATAGAGCATACAGAATAAAATATAAGCATATTGTTTATGGATTTTAAGAAGGGAACTTGCAGTTCCCTTTTTTTATTTTGTAAGGCAGGTTTTAATATTTAACCTTTCAGATTTAGCTAAAGCATCTATTATTTTCCGACCATTCTTTTGCCTTACATGGTCATCATGTAGGTGATTTCTACGAAGATTTACACTTGGTAATTAATCTAAAAATGCTTTTCAGAAACTAAAAGTAAAATAATATATGGTTTGATGAATCTGGTGCCGTTTGATATAAAGAGTTATAATTTAGTGTGTTTAAGTGTAATCTGGCATAATGCCGCCCTTATCCTGTTGCGTGTGAGGTATTTGTGTTTTTACTTTGTATTATTCCCAGTTCGGGTTATTTAATGTAGATTTTTCTTTTCTGATTTGGTTTTTAATTATGGCTACTTAACTTAGTGTGTTTAATTGCCTGTTTTTAGGTAAATCCAATTATCAACTAAATATGAAAACAAAAGTCTTATTTACAAAGGGTATTATTGGTAATCTATTAATTAGTTTTTTTTATAGCGGTAATGGTTTATTTAGCGCTAAGCTTCCGCGTATCTGCGTTCGGTAAGCAAACAGGGAAGAGTTGGTGCTGCCCATTACAGCGGATAAAAAACCGCCACTTTAAAACAGTGTCTAAATGGCGTATAGATGCTATGAAAAGATTGGGCAAAACGCTGGAGGTGGTTAAGGCAACCCTAAACAACTAGCAAACTAACAATTAGTAAACTAATAACTAAAATGAATAAATCTACCACCACAGAAATCAAAGAAAGATTTGATAACGATGTAGAGCGGTTTTCTAATCTGGAAACCGGGCAGCTCTCTACCATAGACGCTAAAATATCTTTAGAATTAATTACCGAAGCATCTAAGAGGATAGTGCCACATGCCCAAAATCTACTGGATATAGGTTGTGGTGCAGGTAACTATACTTTAATGATGCTTAGCAAAATTAACCATCTTAACTGTACTTTAGTAGATTTAAGTAAGCCCATGCTGGATAAAGCAGTAGAAAGAGTTTCTGCACAAACCAATAAGCAAGTTACAGCTTTGCAGGGAGACATTCGAGCGGTTGAGCTGCCAGATAACCATTATGATATTATATTGGCAGGCGCAGTTTTGCATCATTTAAGAGAAGATACAGATTGGGAAGAAACTTTTGCAAAGCTGTACAGATTGCTAAAGCCGGGCGGCTGTTTAATGATTTCTGACTTAATTACTCAAGACACAGAAATACTTAACCAATACATTTGGGACAGATATGGCGATTACCTTGAATCTATAAACGGAAAAGCTTACAGACAAGACGTGTTAGATTATATAGACAAAGAAGATTCGCCGCGTTCTTTAAATTATCAGTTAGATTTAATGAAACATGTGGGCTTTAGTAAAGTAGAAATTCTGCATAAGAATATGTGCTTTGGCGCATTTGGTGGTATTAAATAAAAATAGATAAATGAGTTAAATGGTATGAAATAGTGTTTTTTGCCATTTTTACTATGGGCAGTATTTCTAAATTTGCCCAATACAGAATAAGTACATATTATTGATATAAATCTGGAAATTATGCCTACACCTGTTTCAGAATGCCTGTACTGCCAAAATAACGAAACCTTAGACCGGTTAATGATTAAAATTGGCGATTTAGAAGTCTCGCAACTGTTTTTGTTCAAAGAGCAATCGTACCCGGGGCGCTGCAATGTGGTTTATCGAGATCATGGTGTAGAGCTGCATGAGTTAAGCGACCAGCAACGGAATGCTTTTATGAAAGATGTTGCCCGCGTAGGGCAAGCTATTGCAGCAGCTTTTAATCCCGATAAAATAAATTATGGCGCTTACGCTGATACTTTGTCTCATTTACACATTCACATTGTACCTAAATATAAAGACGGTTATGGCTTTGGTAATGTGTTTGAGATGAATCCGCAGGATATTTACCTAACAGATACAGAATATTCTCAGATAATAGAAAAAATAAAAGAACAGCTATAGGTTGATTGACAAATCAATGAAATAATACTTCTGTAAATATTGTAACTTTAAAAGATGGAAGATCTACAGCAAATAGATGAGTTTAGATCGTCGCCAGATTTGATTGAAAAACTTTATAAAAACAGTATCCAGAAGAATTATCCGGCAGGCTATATCATTGTTAATGAAAATGCACACATACGCTCTATTCCTATTGTAGTAAAAGGGGTGTTAAAAGTTATTCGCACAGAAGAAGACGGGAGAGAAATTCTTTTATACTATATCAAGGCTGGCGAAAGCTGTATTATGTCTTTTCTGGGTGGTTTACATAACGAGACCAGTAAAGTAAAAGCAGAAGTAGAAGAAGATGCAGAAATACTCTTTCTTCCGGTAGATAAAGTGTCTTTATTTATTAAAGAATATCCGCAATGGCTAGATTATATATTTCGTTTATACCATAAGCGTTTTGAAGAATTATTGGAAATTGTTAATGCTATAGCATTTAAAAAGGTAGATGAGCGATTGCTGGATTTATTGCAT
>PJUF01001094.1_pt1 | contig 14983 bp, 10 predicted proteins | sample 1512191 | NCBI WGS metagenome assembly PJUF01 (sample SAMN08177673, study PRJNA422409) | Feces metagenome, whole genome shotgun sequencing project. | isolation source: Chicken feces (3) enriched on wood chips | host: Gallus gallus | place: USA: Madison | collected 2015-01-15 | reverse complement strand
TGAGATGGCTAATTTTGCAGAATATATAAAAGAATCATTTACCGAGCTAAAAGAGAAAGTTACCTGGCCTACTTGGTCAGATCTTCAAAATAGTGCAGTAATTACTCTGATAGCTTCGTTAATTATTGCATTAATCATTTTTGCAATGGATGAATCTGCAGGTAATTTTATCAAGTTAATCTATAAGTCTTTTGCTTAATTAATAGAAAATGAGCGATCAGTTGAAATGGTACGTTGTTAGGGCGGTTAGCGGTAAGGAGAAAAAGGTAAAACAATATATTGATGCAGAAATAAGCCGTCTAGAATTAAATCATTTGGTTCCCCAGGTTTTGATACCTATGGAGAAATATTACCAGATGAGAGATGGCAAGAAGATAGCAAAAGAAAGAAACTACTATCCTGGCTATGTGTTGGTTGAAGCTGCGTTAAATGCAGAGCTTGAACTAATCATTAAGAACTTAAATAGCGTAATCGGATTTTTAGGAGATAAAGATGGTAATGCTGTTCCTTTAAGGCCAGCAGAAGTTAACCGTATCTTAGGTAAGGTAGACGAAATGGCTGAGCAGGGTGAGATGATGAACATTCCTTATTACGTAGGAGAGAATGTTAAAGTAATGGATGGGCCTTTCAATGGTTTCTCGGGAGTTATCGAAGAAGTTAACGAGGAAAAGAAAAAGCTCAAAGTGATGGTGAAAATCTTTGGAAGGAAGACGCCACTAGAGCTTAATTATATGCAAGTAGAAAAAGAGTAAAATAGTGAGTATGAGACGCGAGTCTCATATTTGGTATCTGAAAGTTTCTATAATTTTACAATTTTGGATATGAGCTCAACAAAAGAATGCTTCCACATTAATTAACGTTGAGAAATAAATAAATAGAAAATGGCAAAAGAAGTCAGTGCGTTAATCAAATTACAAATTAAGGGCGGTGCTGCAAATCCATCTCCACCAGTAGGACCTGCATTGGGTGCTAAAGGTGTTAACATTATGGAATTCTGTAAGCAGTTTAATGCTCGTACTCAAGATAAGCCTGGAAAGGTTCTTCCTGTTGTAATTACTGTTTACGCAGACAAGTCATTCGATTTTATCATTAAAACCCCACCGGTAGCTGTTCAGTTAATGGAAGTTACTAAAATTAAGAGTGGATCTGCAGAGCCTAACCGTAAAAAAGTTGCTAATGTAACTTGGGAACAGGTTGAGGAAATTGCTAAGGATAAAATGCCTGATTTGAATGCATTTACCGTAGAATCAGCAATGAGAATGGTTGCAGGTACTGCTCGCAGCATGGGTATTAACGTTACAGGAAACGCTCCCTGGTAACAATTAATTTAGAAAAATAAGTTTAAGATAGTGGCTAGATTAACAAAAAATCAAAAAACAGCTCTTTCAAAACTTGACAACGGAAAAGCTTATTCTTTAAAAGATGCAGCTGCCTTGGTAAAAGATATCACTACGACTAAATTTGATGCATCAGTAGATATTGATGTCCGTTTAGGAGTAGATCCACGTAAAGCCAATCAAATGGTTCGTGGTATTGCTACTTTACCTCATGGTACCGGTAAAACAGTACGCGTTTTAGCTTTAGTTACCCCAGATAAGGAAGAGGAAGCTAAAGCAGCAGGTGCTGATTATGTTGGGTTAGATGAGTATATCACTAAAATTGAGGGTGGTTGGACGGACGTTGACATCATTATAACTACACCAAGCTGTATGGCTAAGGTAGGGAAATTGGGTCGTGTTTTAGGTCCTAGAAACTTGATGCCAAACCCTAAATCAGGTACTGTAACTCCAAATGTTGGACAAGCAATTACTGATGTAAAAGGTGGTAAGATCGACTTTAAAGTTGATAAGACTGGTATCATTCACTGCTCAGTTGGTAAAGTATCTTTCCCTGCTGATAAGATTTACGAAAATGCTTTGGAGGTTCTTCAAACCATCTCAAAATTGAAGCCTTCAGCTGCAAAAGGAACATATTTCAAGAGCATTCATATCTCTTCAACTATGTCTCCTGGAATAGAAGTTGAAACTAAATCAGTAGCGGGAATATAGTATTATGAGAAAAGAAGAAAAACACGAAGTTGTTTCTGCCTTAGCTGAGCAAATGAAAGAATACGGTAATTTCTATATTACTGATACTTCTGATTTGACAGTTGATAAAATCAACAATATTCGCCGCAAATGTTTTGAGAACAATATCGGAATTCAAGTTGTAAAAAACACTTTAATTAAAAAAGCATTAGAGCAACTTGATGGAGATATTACTCCTTTATTTGATGTTCTTAAAGGAGCTTCTTCAATAATGTTTTCTACAACAGGAAATGCACCAGCTAAACTTATTAAAGCTTTAAGAAAGCAAGGTGATAAGCCTGTATTGAAAGCAGCTTATATTGATTCTACAGCATTCGTAGGTGATAACCAGTTAGAAGCTCTTGTTAATCTTAAATCAAGAGAAGAACTTATTGGTGATATCGTTGCGTTGCTTCAATCTCCAGCTAAGAACGTTATTTCTGGTCTTCAGTCTGGCGGAAACAAATTGGCAGGAATTGTCAAAACTTTACAAGAAAGAGGTTAATCCAGAAACCTGTAAATTCTGGAATTGAATTATTTTATAAAGTAAATTTTAAATTTAAATATAATGGCAGATTTAAAAGCGTTTGCTGAACAATTGGTAAACTTAACAGTTAAAGAAGTTAACGAATTAGCTCAAATATTAAAAGACGAGTACGGTATTGAGCCTGCTGCTGCAGCAGTTGCAGTTGCAGCTCCAGCTGCTGGTGGCGACGGTGCTGCTGCTGCTGAAGAGAAAACATCTTTTGATGTAATCTTAAAAGAAGCTGGTGGTCAAAAATTAGCAGTTGTTAAATTAGTAAAAGACTTAACTGGTCTAGGTTTGAAAGAAGCTAAAGACTTAGTTGATGGTGCACCTAAAGAATTAAAAGCTGGTGTTGCTAAAGACGAAGCAGAAGCTCTTAAAAAACAATTAGAAGAAGCAGGAGCTGTTGTAGAGATTAAGTAATCTCCAATATCTCAGAACATATAGCCTTAGACTCCACCCAAAAAGGGTATGGAGTCTTAGGCTTTTGGTGTATAGCACCTTTCATTTACGTTATCATAAATAACGTTAATCGAATTTTCAGTTTTAAAACTAAAATTTTAGACCCTTGGCAAACAAAAGCAATCAAAGGATAAGCTTTGCGGAAAGCAAACAAGTAATTGATTATCCTGATTTTCTGGATGTGCAAATCCAATCGTTCAAGGAATTCTTTCAGTTAGAAACAACTTCAGACAACAGGCATTCTGAAGGTTTATTTAAAGTATTCTCTGAAAACTTCCCGATCTCAGATTCAAGAAACATTTTTGTTTTAGAATTTTTAGATTATTTTATTGATCCACCTCGTTATGATATACAAGAGTGTATTGAACGCGGGTTGACTTATAGTGTTCCTTTAAAAGCGAAATTACGCTTATCTTGTAATGATGAGGAACACGAAGATTTTGAAACTATTGTTCAGGATGTTTATTTAGGGACTATTCCTTATATGACTCCTAAAGGAACTTTTGTTATCAATGGTGCCGAGCGTGTTATTGTTTCTCAGTTGCACCGTTCTCCGGGTGTGTTCTTTGGCGTAAGCAGACATACTAACGGAAGTAAATTATACTCGGCCCGTGTTATTCCTTTTAAAGGTTCTTGGATTGAGTTTGCTACAGACGTAAATAACGTGATGTATGCTTACATCGATCGTAAGAAAAAATTCCCGGTTACTACTTTATTAAGAGCTATCGGTTATGATGCCGATAAAGATATTTTGGAGATTTTTGATCTTGCTGATGAAGTAAAAGTTAGCAAATCTGGTCTGAAGAAATATGTTGGTCGTAAATTGGCTGCAAGGGTTCTTAAAAAATGGGTTGAGGATTTTGTGGATGAGGATACAGGTGAGGTAGTGTCTATTGACAGGAACGAAATTATCCTTGAAAGGGAAACCATTCTAGAAGATGATCATATAGATATGATTGTTGACGCTGGTGTTAAAACTTTGATTTTATCAAAAGAAGATAGTAACAGCGGAGATTATACAATCATTTACAATACATTGCAGAAAGATACGTCTAACTCTGCAAAAGAAGCAGTAGAGCATATTTATCGTCAATTGCGTAACGCAGAACCACCTGATGAGGAAACTGCAAGAGGCATCATTGATAGATTGTTCTTCTCTGACAAACGTTACGATTTAGGTGATGTTGGACGTTATAGAATTAACAGAAAATTGCAGTTAGATACTCCAGAGGAGACTAAAGTTCTTACCAAAGAAGATATCATTGCAATTGTTAAGTTCTTAATCAAGTTAATCAATTCTAAAGAAGAGGTTGACGATATTGACCATTTATCTAACCGTCGTGTTCGTACAGTAGGAGAGCAGTTATATGCACAGTTTGGAGTGGGTCTTTCCCGTATGGCGAGAACTATCCGTGAGCGTATGAACATCCGTGATAACGAGGTGTTTACACCAACAGATTTGATTAACGCCAGAACTTTATCTTCTGTTATCAATTCTTTCTTTGGAACAAACCAACTATCTCAGTTTATGGATCAAACAAATCCATTGGCAGAGATTACACATAAACGTCGTTTATCAGCATTAGGTCCAGGTGGTCTATCCAGAGAGAGAGCTGGTTTTGAGGTTCGTGACGTTCACTATACTCACTATGGCCGTTTATGTACTATTGAGACTCCGGAAGGACCAAACATTGGTTTGATTTCTTCTTTGTGTGTACATGCGAAAATCAACAATTTGGGTTTTATAGAAACACCTTATCGTAAAGTAGAAGACGGCCGTGTGGTTGTAGAAGAGCCTGTTGTTTATCTAAGTGCAGAAGATGAGGATGGAAAAACTATCGCTCAGGCAAATGCACAATATGATGATAAAGGAAACTTTAGTGATGACAGGGTAAAAGCAAGATACGAAGGTGACTTCCCGGTAATTGAACCAGAAAGGTTGGATTATATGGATGTTGCCCCAAATCAGATTACCTCTATTGCAGCATCGTTAATTCCTTTCTTAGAGCATGATGATGCGAACAGGGCATTGATGGGATCAAACATGCAACGCCAGGCTGTTCCTTTGTTAAAACCAGAATCTCCTATTGTTGGTACAGGTTTGGAGGCTCGTGTAGCTAGTGATTCACGTACGTTAATTAATGCGGAAGGTAATGGCGTAGTTGAATACGTAGATGCTAATAAAATTGTTATTAAATACGATAGAACTGAGGACGATACTTTAGTTTCTTTTGATGGTGAGTCTAAAGCTTATAACTTAATTAAGTTTAAGAAAACTAATCAAAGTACTTGTATCAATCTTAAGCCTATTGTTAAAAAAGGTTTGCGAGTTACTAAAGGACAGGTATTGTGTGAGGGATATGCAACTCAAGATGGTGAATTGGCATTAGGAAGAAATCTTAAAGTAGCATTCATGCCTTGGCAAGGATATAACTTTGAAGATGCTATTGTAATTTCTGAGCGTGTAGTTTCTCAGGATATATTTACTTCTTTGCACATAGAAGAGTTCGAATTAGAAGTTCGTGATACTAAACGTGGCGAGGAAGAGCTTACACCAGATATTCCTAACGTTTCTGAAGAGGCAACCAAAGACCTTGATGAAAACGGAATTATCAGAGTTGGAGCGGAAGTTAAAGAAGGCGATATTTTAATTGGTAAGATTACTCCTAAAGGAGAGTCTGATCCATCACCAGAAGAGAAGCTATTAAGGGCTATCTTCGGAGATAAAGCTGGAGATGTTAAGGATGCATCGTTGAAAACTCCTCCGTCAATAAGTGGTGTTGTTATCGATACCAAATTATTCTCAAGAGCTAAGAAAACTTCAAAAGCAGAAGAGAAATCTCAATTAGATAAGCTTGAAGCAAGACACGAAAAAGCTGTAAGAGAATTACGCGAAACACTTGTTGAAAAGTTATTTACCATTGTTAACGGTAAAACATCACAAGGTGTTTACAATGTTTACAAAGAGTTGCTAATTGCAAAAGGCGTTAAGTTTACTCAAAAGTTATTAGCAGAGTTAGATTATAATCACATCAATCCAACAAAATGGACTACAGATGAAGATAAAAATGATTTGATTAAAGCTTTATTACATAACTACGGAATTAAAGTTAACGAAGAATTAGGGGCTTACAGAAGGGATAAATTCGCTATCAGTGTGGGTGATGAACTTCCATCAGGAATTGTTCAGATGGCTAAAGTTTACGTGGCTAAAAAACGTAAATTAAAAGTGGGTGATAAGATGGCGGGGCGTCACGGAAATAAAGGTATTGTTGCCCGTATCGTTCGCGATGAGGACATGCCTTTCCTTTCAGACGGAACTCCGGTAGACATCGTTCTAAATCCTCTGGGTGTACCTTCTCGTATGAACTTAGGACAGATTTACGAAACTGTTTTAGGATGGGCAGGTAGAGAATTAGGGTTAAAATTTGCTACGCCAATATTTGACGGTGCTTCTCATGAAGAAGTAGAAAATTATATTAAGCAGGCAAATCTGCCAGAATCTGGAAGAACATATTTACATGATGGTTTAACAGGTGAACAATTTGACCAGCCAACAACAGTAGGTATTATCTACATGCTGAAATTGGGTCACATGGTTGATGATAAAATGCATGCCCGTTCAATTGGTCCTTACTCTTTAATTACACAACAACCGTTGGGTGGTAAAGCTCAATTCGGGGGTCAGCGTTTTGGAGAGATGGAGGTTTGGGCACTAGAAGCATTTGGTGCAGCTAACATATTACAAGAGATCTTAACAGTTAAGTCTGATGACGTTGTAGGTAGAGCTAAAACGTACGAAGCTATTGTTAAAGGCGAAAATCTTCCAACCCCAGGTGTTCCAGAATCATTCAATGTATTGGTTCATGAATTAAGAGGTTTAGGATTAGATATTACATTAGACTAGGCATTAGTTATTAGTTGTTAGTTGTTAGTCCAAACGGGCTAACAACGAGCAACAAAATACTAACAACTAAAAAACAGAATATGTCTTATAAAAAGGATAATAAAATCAAAAGTAATTTTACCTCAATTACTATCAGTTTATCTTCTCCAGAAGCAATTTTGGAAAGATCAAGCGGTGAGGTATTAAAGCCTGAGACTATCAATTACAGAACATACAAGCCAGAGAGAGATGGTTTATTCTGTGAACGAATTTTTGGTCCGGTTAAAGATTACGAATGTCATTGCGGTAAATACAAAAGAATCCGTTACAAAGGAATCGTTTGTGACCGTTGTGGTGTAGAAGTAACAGAGAAGAAAGTTCGTCGCGAGCGTATGGGGCATATCAACCTGGTAGTTCCTGTAGCGCATATCTGGTACTTCAGATCTCTTCCAAATAAAATCGGTTATTTATTAGGTCTTCCAACTAAAAAATTAGACTTAATTATCTATTACGAGCGCTATGTAGTAATACAGGCGGGTATTATGGGAGATCAAGGGATTCAATACATGGATTTCTTAACTGAAGAAGAATACCTTGATGTTTTAGATAAATTACCTAAAGAAAATCAGTACCTAGACGATAAAGACCCTAATAAATTTATCGCTAAGATGGGAGCTGAAGCTCTTGAAGATTTATTGAGACGCCTTGATTTAGATCAACAATCTTATGATTTACGTCATCAGGCAGCAAACGAGACTTCTCAACAACGTAAAAATGAGGCTTTAAAACGTTTACAAGTTGTTGAAGCTTTCCGTGGTTCTAAAACCAGAATAGAAAATAACCCAGAATGGATGGTTGTTAAAATTGTTCCGGTTATTCCACCAGAGTTACGTCCGTTAGTGCCATTAGAAGGTGGTCGTTTCGCAACATCAGATTTAAATGATCTTTACCGTCGTGTTATCATCCGTAACAATCGTTTAAAAAGATTAATGGAGATTAAAGCTCCTGAAGTAATCTTGCGTAATGAAAAACGTATGTTGCAAGAAGCTGTTGACTCTTTATTTGATAACTCAAGAAAAGTTAACGCGGTAAAAACTGAAGGTAACAGAGCATTAAAATCTCTATCAGATATTTTAAAAGGTAAGCAAGGTCGTTTCCGTCAGAACTTATTGGGTAAACGTGTAGACTATTCTGGTCGTTCAGTTATCGTAGTAGGTCCAACATTGAAGCTACACGAGTGCGGTTTACCTAAAGATATGGCTGCAGAGCTGTTTAAACCATTCATCATTCGTAAAATGATTGAAAGAGGTGTGGTGAAAACTGTAAAGTCAGCTAAAAAGATAGTGGATAGAAAAGATCCATTAGTTTGGGATATTCTGGAGAATGTGTTGAAAGGACATCCAGTTCTTCTGAACAGGGCTCCTACACTTCACCGTTTGGGTATCCAGGCTTTCCAACCAAAATTAGTGGAAGGTAAAGCTATCCAGTTACACCCATTAGTGTGTACGGCATTCAACGCCGACTTTGACGGTGACCAGATGGCGGTTCACGTACCACTTGGTAATGCAGCTATTTTAGAAGCTCAAGTTTTAATGTTGGCTTCTCACAATATTTTAAATCCGGCAAACGGTACACCGGTAACGGTTCCTTCTCAAGATATGGTTCTTGGTCTTTATTATATGACTAAAGGCCGTAAATCAGACGAGAAGCATGCGGTTAAAGGAGAAGGTTTTACTTTTTACTCTTCAGAAGAGGTTATTATTGCTTACAACGAGAAGCGAGTAGATCTTCATGCATTTATTAAAGTAAAAACTAATGTTAAAGAAAACGGTGCTATAGTAAATAAAGTTATTGAAACTACTGTAGGTCGCGTATTATTTAACGAAGTAGTACCAGAAGAAGTTGGATATATCAATGAATTACTAACTAAGAAATCTTTAAGAGATATTATTGGTGTGGTTGTAAAAGAAACTGGTATGGCGAGAGCTGCACAGTTCCTGGATGATATCAAAACAATGGGTTTCCAGTCGGCTTTTAAAGGTGGTTTGTCATTCAATCTGAAAGACGTAAATATTCCTGTTGAGAAACATTCTTTATTGGAGCAGGCTCGCCAGGAAGTTGATGAGGTAATGACCAACTATAACATGGGTTTCATCACCAATAACGAGCGTTACAATCAGATTATCGATATCTGGACACGTATTAACAACAGGTTGACGAGCCATGTAATGACTCAATTGGCTAACGATAACCAAGGCTTTAATTCTGTGTACATGATGCTTGATTCTGGAGCTCGTGGTTCAAAAGAGCAAATTCGTCAGTTAGCAGGTATGAGGGGCTTGATGGCGAAACCTCAGAAGTCAGGTTCTGGCGGTGAAATTATCGAAAACCCAATTCTTTCTAACTTTAAAGAAGGTTTATCAGTTCTTGAGTACTTTATTTCTACCCACGGTGCCCGTAAAGGTTTGGCCGATACGGCATTAAAAACTGCGGATGCGGGTTACTTGACACGTCGTTTACATGACGTTGCTCAGGATATGGTGGTTAAAATAGCAGATTGTGGTACTTTAAGAGGTATATATACAACTGCATTAAAAGATAACGAGGATATTGTAGAGCCATTATACGAAAGAATTTTAGGTCGTACTTCTCTTCATGATGTGTATCATCCATTAACAAATGAGTTATTGGTTGCTGCTAATCAGGATATTACAGAAGAAGTGGCTAAAGAAATCGAAGAATCTCCATTAGAAGGTATAGAAATACGTTCTGTATTAACTTGTGAAGCTTCTAAAGGCGTGTGTGCTTTATGTTACGGTAGAAACCTGGCTTCTGGTAAACGTGTTCAGATGGGAGAAGCTGTAGGAGTTATCGCAGCTCAGTCTATTGGTGAGCCGGGTACACAGTTAACGCTTCGTACTTTCCACGTGGGTGGTACTGCATCTAACATTGCTGCAGAATCTCAAATCGTAGCCAAATTTGATGGGGTTATAGAGTTTGAAAACATCAGAAGTGTTGAGTTTGATACAGAAGAAGGTAAAGTTGATGTTGTATTAGGACGTTCTGGCGAGTTTAAAATCGTTGATGCTAATAGTGGCAGAACCATCATGACGAATAATATCCCTTATGGTTCTCACCTTTTTGTTAAAGAAGGAGATAAAGTAACTAAAGGCGATAAGATTTGTGCTTGGGATCCGTACAACGCGGTTATTATCTCTGAATTCTCTGGTAAAGTGGCGTTTGAGTCTATCATAGAAGGTGTAACTTTCCGTGAGGAATCTGACGAGCAAACCGGACACAGAGAAAAAGTTATCATCGATACCAGGGATAAAACTAAAAACCCTGTGGTTAAGATTGTAGACAATAAAGGTGGTTCTATCAGAGAATACAACATTCCGGTAGGTGCACACATTGTTGTAGATGAGGGTGAAGAGGTTAAAATGGGAGAGATTCTTGTTAAAATCCCTAGAGCTACAGGAAAAACCCGAGATATTACGGGAGGTTTACCACGTGTTACCGAGTTATTTGAGGCGAGAAATCCTTCTAATCCTGCGGTAGTAACCGAAATTGATGGTGTGGTAACATTAGGTGGTGTTAAGCGTGGTAACCGTGAGGTAACTATAGAATCCAGAGACGGACAGGTTAAGAAATACCTAGTGCCACTATCTAAACATATTCTGGTACAGGATAATGACTTCGTGAAAGCGGGTATGCCTTTATCAGACGGCGCTATTTCTCCGGGAGATATCTTATCTATTAAAGGACCAGCAGCTGTTCAGGAGTACTTGGTTAATGGTATTCAAGAGGTGTATCGTTTACAAGGTGTGAAAATTAATGATAAGCACTTTGAAGTAATTGTTCACCAAATGATGCAGAAAGTATTAATTGATGATGCGGGTGATACCAGATTCTTAGAAAAAGAAGCTGTAGATAGATTTGATTTCTCTATCGAAAACGACAGTATCTTTGATAAGATGGTGGTTGAAGATCCGGGAGATTCTGCAGCTCTGAAAGCTGGACAGATTATTTCGGTTAGAAAACTACGTGATGAGAACTCTCAGTTAAAGCGTAGAGACTTGAAATTGGTTACAGCAAGAGAAGCTCGTCCGGCAACGGCCAGCCCAATGTTACAGGGTATTACAAGAGCGTCTTTAGGTACGAAATCATTTATTTCTGCTGCGTCGTTCCAGGAAACTACAAAAGTTCTTAACGAAGCTGCAATAGCAGGAAAGCGTGATGATTTAATCGGTCTGAAAGAGAACGTAATTGTTGGTCACTTGATTCCATCAGGAACTGGATTAAGAGACTACGAAAGAATTATCGTTGGTTCTCAGGAAGAGTATGATAGATTAATGGCTTCTAAAGAAGAAGAAGTTGATGCTTAAGAGATAAAGGTCTCAGACCGGAAGTCTTTTAGCGTAAATAATAAGATAGGCTGGCAGCTTTAAGTTGCCAGCCTTTTTTGTGTTTAATAATTTGGGAGTTGATTTATGGCTTTTGGTCCGAAGGCAGTGCTAAGTATTCTTTACTGCTGTTATTTTTTTAAGAGTTTTAAAGCAAGTAGTTGGAAGGTTTTAGGGTTGCCATCTTATAAGGTCACTTGGCGTTCTTTAGCAAAGGTTCTGCTATATTGAAAAAACAGCAAGCAGAACCGTTATGGAAAGCCATCACGCAAATCCTGGCATCAGAAGATTTGGCAATTAGCAAATAAAAAAGCCGGATGTATTTTTTTATCCGGCTTTATATTTTAATGAATAATCTGTCGTCTTATTTTTTTAATAATTTAGCCATAGCTGCACCAATTTCTGCAGGGCTTTCTACCACGGTAATACCACATTCTCTCATGATTTGCATTTTAGCAGCAGCAGTATCTTCTGCGCCACCAACAATAGCACCGGCATGTCCCATTCTACGTCCCGGGGGCGCTGTTTGTCCGGCAATAAAGCCAACAACCGGCTTAGTTCCGTGTTCTTTAATCCAGCGGGCTGCTTCGGCTTCCATGCCACCGCCAATTTCGCCAATCATAATGATACCTTCTGTTTCAGGGTCGTTCATTAATAATTCTACGGCTTCTTTAGTAGGTGTACCAATAATTGGGTCTCCGCCGATACCAATAGCTGTAGTAATACCTAAACCTGCTTTTACTACCTGGTCAACCGCTTCGTAAGTTAAGGTGCCGGATTTAGAAACTACGCCAACTGTTCCTTTTTTGAAGATAAAACCTGGCATAATACCAATTTTAGCTTCATCTGCAGTAATGATACCGGGGCAGTTAGGGCCAATTAAACGGCAATCTTTATCGCTGATATATTCTTTTACCAGGATCATATCCTTTGTAGGAATGCCCTCAGTAATACAAACGATTACTTCAATTCCGGCTTCTGCGGCTTCCATAATTGCATCTGCCGCAAATGCAGGAGGTACAAAAATAATAGAAACGTTAGCACCTGCTTTATCTACAGCTTCTTTAACAGTATTAAAAACAGGCCTGTCTAAATGGGTTTGTCCGCCTTTTCCAGGTGTTACGCCGCCAACAACATTGGTTCCGTATTCAATCATCTGGGAAGCGTGGTAGGTACCTTCATTTCCGGTAAATCCCTGAACGATAACTTTTGAATCTTTATTTACAAGTACACTCATGGTCAAAATTTTGTATGGCAAAACTAAGATAATCGCATTGAATAGCAAAGGAATTATAAGAATAATACAAAGAAGTTCAATTTAAATGACTATCGTATGTCGTTTTTGTTTCTCGTTTGTTGTCTTTCGTTTTTAGGTCAATAATCATCAAATATTGGCAAACTAAAGGCCTGCAATACAAATCACAAATTCGCCTTTTACGGTTCCGTTTGTAAAATGTTCTTTAATTTCTAAAAGGCTTCCCCTCACGGTTTCTTCGTACATTTTGGTTAATTCGCGTGAAACGGAGGCCTGTCTATCTTCACCGAAATATGTAATAAACTCATCTAATGATTTTAGTAACCTGTGCGGCGATTCGTAAATAATCATTGTTCTTTTTTCTAAGGCCAGCTCTTTTAATCGCGTTTGCCTTCCTTTTTTTAGGGGTAAAAAACCTTCAAAAGAAAAGCGGTCGTTGGCTAATCCAGAATTTACCAAAGCAGGGACAAAAGCTGTGGCTCCCGGAAGACATTCGATTTCTATGTCGTTTTTAATTGCTTCTCGACTTAATAAATAACCAGGGTCTGATATAGCAGGCGTTCCTGCGTCAGAAATGAGTGCAATTTGCTGGCCTTCATTCAAAAATCTGATGATTTCGTTTACCGCCTTATGTTCGTTATGTTGATGGTGTGAAAATACTTTTTTGTCTATTCCGAAATGCTTTAGCATAGGAGCAGAGGTACGTGTATCTTCCGCCAAAATAAGATCAACTTCTTTTAATATCCTGATTGCCCTGAATGTCATGTCTTCTAAATTTCCAATTGGAGTGGGTACCAGGTATAATTTTCCTTTCATGTGCATTTCGTTTTTCGTTTTTCGTTCTTCGTTTTTCGCTGTTTGTTTATCGAGCAACATCGAGTAATGAAAAACAAATTTAAATCCTATTTTTGTCAAAAAAAGTAAATATGCTGCAAGTTAATTATATCCGCGAAAATAGAGCACATGTGCTTGAACGTTTAAGTGTAAGAAATTTTGGTCAGCCGGAATTGGTTGATGAGATTATTGCTACAGATGAGAAAAGACGTTCTACGCAGTCGCGGGGAGATGCTTTGCAGGCAGATGCTAATGCTGCAGCGAAGAAAATTGGCGAGTTAATGAAGGCTGGCCAAAGAGAGGAGGCAGAGGCTATAAAGGCAAAAACCAGCGCCGCTAAAGAAGCTATTAAAAAGTTAAATGATGAATTAGTAGCTCTGGAGCAGGAGCTTTATGAGAAAATTGTTCAGTTGCCTAATTTACCGCATACATCTGTACCTAAGGGCGTATCTGCCGATGATAATGAGGTAGTATTAACACATGGTGAGGCTCCGGATTTACCGGCAAATGCACAGCCACACTGGGATTTAGCGGCTAAATATGATTTAATAGATTTTGAGCTGGGTACCAAAATTACGGGAGCAGGATTCCCGGTTTATAAGGGCAAGGGCGCTAGATTGCAAAGAGCCTTAATTAATTTCTTTTTAGCGGAGGCTGATAAAGCAGGCTATGAAGAGATGATGCTGCCACATTTGGTAAATGAAGCGTCTGGTTTTGGAACTGGTCAGCTACCAGATAAAGAGGGGCAGATGTATTATGTAGGTTTAGATAATCTTTATCTGATTCCGACTGCCGAAGTGCCTATTACCAATCTATATAGAGATGTTATTCTAAAAGAGGAACAGCTTCCGATTAAGAATTGTGGGTATACGCCATGTTTCAGAAGAGAAGCGGGCTCTTACGGGGCTCATGTGAGGGGACTTAATCGTTTGCATCAATTTGATAAAGTAGAAATTGTGCAGGTTGTACATCCGGATAAATCTTACGAGGTACTAGCGCAAATGAGCTTGCATGTACAAGGTCTATTACAAAAGTTAGGGCTACATTACCGTGTTTTAAGGTTATGTGGTGGCGATATGGGCTTTACATCTGCTTTAACCTACGATATGGAAGTATGGAGTGCCGCACAGCAACGTTGGCTGGAGGTATCTTCTGTTTCTAATTTTGAGACCTATCAATCTAATCGATTAAAATTACGCTTTAAAGGCAACGAAGGGAAGCCACAATTAGCACATACTTTAAATGGAAGTGCATTGGCTTTACCAAGAATAGTAGCTTCTATTCTAGAGAATTACCAAACTGAAGACGGTATTAAAGTGCCAGATGTGTTGGTGCCTTATACAGGGTTTGATGTGATTAGGTAGTTCGCGGTCGTTGATTGTTATTCGTTAGTTAGTTAGTTAGTTAGTTAGTTAGTTAGTTAGTTAGTTAGTTAGTTAGTTAGTTAGTTAGTTAGTTTCTAGTGGGGCTTAGTGTATTTCTTTGAAGGAAATTGTGTTTTTGTACCCCTCTCTATTGCGTTTAAACGGCGTTTTTTGATTTGAGTTTTTG